>JAEEGH010001376.1_pt1 | contig 70612 bp, 65 predicted proteins | sample 9134181 | NCBI WGS metagenome assembly JAEEGH01 (sample SAMN16246544, study PRJNA631951) | gut metagenome | biome: gut microbiome; feature: rumen; material: DP-attached | host: Bos | place: Iran: Karaj | collected 2018-10 | reverse complement strand
GGCGTTAAAAAGGAAGATATCGAAAAGGCGTTCGAAAACGCCGAAACGGACGACGCGGAAAACGCCCGCAGGCTTGCCGAAAAACACCTGCGAAACAAAGAGATCACCGCGGAAAACGTACGGAAGACCTATAAGTATCTTATCGGCAGGGGATTTTCTTACGAGCAAGCGGACGACGCGATAAAGAAATTCAGAGCGGAAACGGACGACGGACGGGACTGAAATGGAAAGGGTTTTAACGATAGCGGAAATGCGCGAAGCCGAACGTTATACCGAGAAGGTTTTAGGGCTTCCCGAAAGCACGCTTATAGAAAGGGCGGGCGTCGCGCTCGCGGACGAAATAACCAAAAGGTTCGCAGGCGGCAGAATACTCGTTTGCGTCGGGCGCGGCAACAACGGTAAAGACGGAAAAACGCTGGCGAAAATCCTTTCCGCGCGGCACGGGTTTAGCGTGTCGGTGTTCAATGCGGAAACGGCGTTTTTCAAACTGTTCGATAAAAAATTCGATATAATCGTGGATTGTCTGTTCGGCACGGGGCTTAACCGCGAAGTAACGGGCAGGTACAAAACGGCGATAGAAAAGATAAACGAGAGCGGTGCGTTCGTTATATCCTGCGATATTCCGAGCGGAATAAACGGGGATAGCGGCAAAGTGATGGGCGCGGCGGTGAAAGCCGACCTTACCATAGCGATACAGGAATATAAAACAGGCTTGTTTTTGGGCGACGGGATAGAATATTCGGGGGAAACGGTCGCACGCGACATAGGTATAAGCGTCTGGACGGAAAATTGCGCGCACAAAATGACCGATAAGGACGTGGCAATCCTGTTTCCCGAAAGGAAGAGAACGTCCAACAAGGGCGATTTCGGCAGAGTTGCGGTCGTCGGCGGCAGTAAAAGTTATTCGGGCAGCGTGATACTGTCGAAGAACGCGCTTTCGGCGTATAAGACGGGCGCGGGGTATTCGCAGATTGCCGTCCCCGAGTGTATTTTCAACGGCGTTATGGGGTTGGATCCCGAGTGCGTGTTGACGGCGCTTCCCGACGACGGAAATTCTGTAAAATTCGATAAGGACGCGCTTTTATCGCTTATGAGAAACGACGCGATAGCGTTCGGAATGGGTATGGGCGTTACCGAAGGCGTGTACGATTCGTTGCAGTTTCTTCTCGAAAATTATAACGGCAGACTGCTTATAGACGCAGACGGGTTGAACGCGCTCGCAAAATTCGGCAAAGAGCCTTTGAAAAACAAAAAATGTCAGGCGGTACTCACCCCGCATATAGGGGAGTTTTGCAGACTTTCGGGAAAAGAAAAGGAAGAAGTGTTAAGTAATTCCGTGGAACTTGCGAAAGATTTCGCGGCGGAATACGGCGTTACGCTGTTACTTAAAAACGCGGTGAGCGTTATAACCGACGGGAAAGTCGTGTATCTGAACGTTACGGGGAATTGCGGTATGGCGAAAGGCGGTAGCGGGGACGTTTTGTCGGGGATACTTGCCGGTATGCTTTTAAGAAAAGAAGATCTGGGATTTACCGTCGCCGCGGGCGCGTATCTTTTCGGAAAGGCGGGCGATATAGCGGCGAAAACGCACGGCAACACATTTACCGTTACGGCGACGGATATAATTTCGGCTATGCCTTGCGCCGTGCGTGAAATAATAAGTTAAAAGAACATAAAGTTTCCGGTAAAGGCAAGGACGGCGATATATACGTTGAGAGCCGCGATTACCGGCAACAGCACCATAAACAAAAGGCTTTTCAGTCGGTAGCGGAATATAAACATAAAGGTAAATATTCCCGTTGCCGCGCCGAGAACGGCGGTAAACAGGAGTTTTGCGTCGCTGACCGAAGAATTTTCTTCGTCGCCGAACTCACGGTCCTGCTTTTGGAATTTCAGCATAAGTATTCCGTAGAAGTTTACGGCGACGATATATACGGCTAAAACGATGTAAATGATGACGGGCATATTCAAAGTATGAGTAATTTGCGGGATTTTAACCCGAAAAGGAGATTTTTATGAAATGTATGTATTGCGGTTGCGTCGACAGTAAGGTGATCGATTCGCGGTCGACGGAAGACGGAACGATAATCCGCCGCAGAAGAGAGTGCGTCAACTGCGGTAAGCGTTTCACCACCTACGAAACGGTGGAGAATACCCCGATATTCGTCATAAAAGCCGACGGGGCAAGACAGGCTTTCAATCCCGACAAGATAAAACGGGGTATAATAAAAGCCTGCGAAAAACGCCCCGTACCCGCTTCCGCGATAGACAAACTCGTGGATGACATACAGAAAAAGATATACAATTCGCTCGTTCAGGAGATACCGAGCAAGGAAATAGGCGAAATGGTGTGCGAAGGATTAAAGGATATAGACGAAGTGGCTTACGTCAGGTTCGCGTCGGTTTACAGGTCGTTTACAGACAGCACGTCGTTTATAAAGGAACTTGAAAAATTCGTAAATAAGGACAAAAGAAAGTAACGGGTGAACGTATGAACAAGTGGGACGAAAGATTTATGCAGATGGCGGAAACGGTGGCGGGTTGGTCGAGTTGTTACCAGCAAAACCGCCACGTCGGCGCGGTAGTGGTAAGGGATAAAAGGATACTTACCACGGGTTACAACGGCGCGCCGTCGGGAATAACGAGTTGCGCGGAAAGGGGCGAGTGTTTAAGGCGCGTAAAGAATATTGCGAGCGGCACTATGCAGGAAGTATGTTACGCCGTCCACGCCGAACAGAACGCCATAATACAGGCGGCGAAAATGGGCGTGAGTTTGGAAGGCGCTACGATGTACGTTACGCACCAGCCTTGCGTTATATGTACGCGCATGATACTCAATTCGGGCATAAAACGGGTAGTATATAAGAACGGCTATCCCGACGAATTTGCGTTGGAACTTTTCGCGCAGTCGGACGTAGAGATAATAAAGTACGAAGATTTGGAAAAGCAAGTCTGATATTTGTGGCGAGATAAAAAGGTCGGAGGCTTATCGAAGCGGTCATAACGAGGCGGTCTTGAAAACCGTTTGGGTGCAAGCCCACGGGGGTTCGAATCCCTCAGCCTCCGCCAAAACGGCGGGACACCTGACGGTGTCCCGCCGTTTTGTATGTAAACATAAAGAGGGATTCGAAAGATAACCAAAATCGAACTATCGGTTTCGGTTATTTTTTTGTTGTTTTTGTTTTTTAGTTGCAAAATATTATTGACATTATCGATAAAGCGTGTTAATTTTAATCTATGAAGATAGTAATCGCAAGCGATTCGTTCAAAGGCAGTTTATCCGGCGAAGAGATAAATAAGATTTGGATTTCCGTAACCGAAAACGAACGTAAACAAATTAAAATAGTTCCTTTGCTTGTCGCAGACGGCGGAGACGGAACACTCGACGCGATTATAAGGCAGAAAAAGGGCAAGATAGTTTATGAAAGGGTGAATAATCCTTTATTCGAAAAAATGTCGTCGAGATACGGCGTGTTTGAAGATTGCGCCATAATATCTATGTGTGAGTGTTCTGGGCTTACGTTAATCCCCGAAAGATCGCGCAATCCGCTGAAAACCACTTCTTACGGTACGGGCGAACTTATACGCAAGGCAGTATTATCGGGTAGGAAGAAAGTATATATAACGCTCGGCGGTAGCGCGACTAACGACGGCGGTATGGGCGCGCTTTCGGCACTCGGATATAAGTTCGTGAAAAAAGACGGTAGTATCGCCAAAGGAACAGGCGAAGAACTTGGCGAAATAGTTGACATAGACGGTAGCGGATTGATAAACTTAAACGGGACGGAGTTCGTTATATTAAGCGACGTAATAAATCCGCTTACGGGAGAAAACGGCGCGACGCGTGTGTTTGCGAAACAAAAAGGCGCAAATCAAGAGCAAATCGACGTTTTGGAAAGCGGGATGCTTAATTTCAAAAGAGTGATTGAAAGCCGTTTTAACGTAGATGTAAATAAAATCATAGGCGGCGGCGCGGCAGGCGGCATGGGTGCGGGACTTTCCGTGATGCTTAATGCGAAAATCGTTTCCGGCGCAGAAGAGATATTAAATATTGTCAACTTTGACGACACGATAAAAGATGCGGATTATATTATTACGGGCGAAGGGAAAATAGACGGACAATCCAAGGACGGGAAAGTTATATCGGGTGTTTTAAATCACGCAAAGGCGAGAAATATTCCCGTGATAGCTATCGTCGGAACGATCGGAAGCGGTTACGAAACGCTGTACGATAAAGGTCTGACTTCCGTTTTTTCGATCATAGATAAACCGTCGCTTTTACAGGACGTTTTAATTCAATCGGAAAAATTGTATAAAAACACGGCGAAAAATATATTAAGATTGTTGAAACAGACGGATAGAAACATAAAGAAACATTAAAACAGGTAAAAGGAGTATATAAAACAGAATCCGCGTGCATATGGAGAATAAAAAGATTACAACGAAAAAAGTAACTATAAAGGATATAGCGAAAGAAACGGGGTTTACGGCACAGGCGGTATCGCGTGCGCTTCGCAATAAGGAAGATATTTCCGAAAAAACAAAGGAAATAATACGCCGAACCGCAGAGAATTTGGGCTATGTCAAAAATACGCTGGCCACAAGTCTCAGAAACGGGAAGTCGAACACCGTTGCAATAGTTTACGACAATATTACGAACCCGTATTTTTCGATAATGACAAGGCATTTGCAATACTTTTTAAAAGCGAAAGGGTATGTGTTGCTTATATTTACGGCAGATGCGTATTTTCTGGATTTGGCGACATTTAATAATATCGTGTCGCGCAACGTGGCGGGGATAATATCCTTTCTTGACGTAAATGCTAATATTGCAGAACTTGCGCTTCAACAGGATCTACCCATAGTTGTTCTGGGCAGGAAAAGTATCGACGACGTCAGTTGGATAACCACCGCCGAGGGGGAAAGCGGTTCTATTGCCGCAAAATATTTGTTGAAAAACGGCTGTAAGAATATTTTGCACATCACTTATTCGCTTGATATGGTGTGCGGCAAAGAGCGTTACGACGGTTTTATCGAAGAAATACGCAAGGCAGGATTAAACGACACGCACCTTATAGTTTTGGCACATATGCCGCAATCGCCTTTAATGGAATTTCTGCCCGACTACTTAAAAGCCAACAAAATCGACGGGATATTTGCTTTCAACGACATGTTGGCGTATGAAACGCTGGATATTTTGAGAAATGAAAACATAACGGACGTTAAAGTTGTCGGTATAGACAATATACAGGAAATGTTCCGACTTCCCGTAAAGATAACGACGATAGGCGGCGACAAGAAAGCGATGGCGCAAACGACGGTTGACGTGCTTTTGGAGGAAATAGAAAACAAAAACGTCGCATCTTACCATCGGGTATTCGACGTGTTTTTGAGCGAGGCGTAATCAGAACAAGACTTTTAAATCGCGGTTTCAGACGATATCGTATATGGCATTGAAAAACGTTTACGAGGCAACTCATAAACGTTTTTTGCTTTTATATAATGTTTTCGGACAATAGCGCAATAAAAATTTTTGATTTAAAATTTTAAAAATGATATTATACAATAGGCTCGTCAGTTAGCGGCGAGCCGTTTTTTCTGCCTCAGGGCAATAGATAGGTTTACCTTAACTGGTGAGCCTATTTTTTTATTTTATAAAGGAGGTCAATATGGAAAAAGTCAGACAAGAACGCAACGGGCGCGTGGTTATCGGTCTTTGGGTAAACAAAGAGATTCAAGAGAGTTTGAATAATATTGCAAAAAAGAAAGAATTGACTTTTAGCGATATTGTAAGAACTGCGCTCAGAGAGTATGTCGAAAAACACGCAAATAAGTAAAGAGAGGCAAAACAATGAAATTGAGTAAAGAAGAATACGATTTTTTCAACAAAATGAATTACAAAGATTTTTACGCTTTCGCGTCCATAGACTTTGATCGCTATTTCAATTTTATTACCAACGAGAGCAAGTCCAACAAAAGAGAACGGCATTTACGTTTCAACGAGCAGCGCGAAAGAGATTTTACTCAATTCTATAACTGTAAAAAAAATTGTAGCAGGTGCAAAAGCCCTTGCGGAAATTAAAAGGAGGTTTTTATGGCATTAAACATAGTTTTGACGTCTATTCTCGTCATTATCACGGCAGCAACAGGCACGGCTCTCACGATAGACTATAAACGAGCAAAAGCAGGCAAAAAGGCTGTTTTTTGGGAAAAGAAAGAAAGGAGGAAAGATTGATGAAAAGGCTTAACGAGTTAAAAACGGTAGTTTATGCCGAATTGACCGAAAATGAGTTTTCGCGTAAGAACGACGCGGCGCTCGTAATGGGTGTTTTGAAACGAATCGGCGTTGATACGCAGAGATCGTTTGCGGACCTTTCGGAACACGGCGAACTCAGGCAACTTGAAAGCATAACGCGTTGTCGCAGAAAAATTCAGCAAGAACACCCCGAACTTAAAAACGTGGCGGTGGCAGAATTAAGGCACGAACGCGAAGAAATTTTCAAAGAATTTGCAAGACAAAAAACTGCGGAGGTGTAATTATGGCAGAACAGAGGCAGGCAACTGTTCGAGTAATTTTGAAAGACGAACAAGAGCAGAAAGAGTGGGAAAAGTTTTTGATTTGGGAGGCGGTCGAGTGCCCGCCAGAAAACAACGATCATTACGGCAACGGCTATTATATCAGCATTACGCGTAAAGTCGATAATTATCACACACTTATTGATTGTCGCTATCAGAAATACGATTTTACAAAAATCGTCATTGACAATATGAACGCTTATTACGGAAAGGACCGTATAAAAGAAATCGTTTTTATTTCGTAAGGGGCAATCAATGGGCAGGGAAATTATACAACTCAAACACAACTCCCCTGAGTGGCTGGCTTTCAGGAATACAGGCATAGGAGCGTCAGACGCGGCAGCGGTGCTTGGTTTATCTAAGTGGAAAACAAACGTCGAACTATGGGAGGAAAAAGTAGGGCTGCGTAAGCCGAAAGACCTTTCAGACAGCGACGTGGTAAAATACGGCACCGCTGCCGAGAAATACCTCGTAGGACTGTTTGCGCTGCAATACGCCGACAAATACAGGGTAGAGGTTGATAAAAACAAAGTCTATTTGAAAGACGGCTTTCAGTTTGCAAGTCTGGACGGCGAACTCACGGAAATTTCAACAGGCGAAAAAGGAAATTACGAGGGTAAAACCGTTTTAGTAAATTCGGCGTCGGTATGGGACAACTGGAAAGGAAAAATTCCTATGCTGTATTACGTCCAGATATTACACCAACTACTAACTACTGGCTGGAAATTTACAGTAATAAAGCCTGAGTTTCGGTGGAACGACGAAAACGGCGAACTCGTAACACAATGCAGGCATATCACGATCCGCACTACGGACGAGGCGGTCCCAGATGATATAAAACTCTTAGACGAGAAAGAGCACGAGTTCTGGGAGTTTGTAAAAAGCAAAAAAAGACCGCCGCTATTATTACCAAAAATCTAAAAAAAATTAAAAATCGGAGGATAAAAAAATGGCAACTATGGAACTGGTGCTAAGCACCCCTATCGAACAACTCGCGCCGAAACTCATTGCTTGGAACAATGCGGAACTTTTGGCGCAGGTCAAGGAAAGGCTGGAAACCTACAAAGGCAAGATTTACGACGATAAGTCTATCGCAGAGGCGAAAGACGATAGAGCGACGCTGAATAATTTTGCAAAATCTCTCGACAGCGAACGAATCAGAATCGGCAAAGTGTATTCTACGCCGTATGACAAGTTTAAGAGAGAGGTTGACGAGGTGGTTTCCGCTGTAAAAAGCGTCGCGTTGACTATCGACGAACAGGTAAAGGCTTACGAAACTAAGCAGCAAGAGAAAAAACTCGCCGAAATCAAGCAGTATTTTGAGGAAACCGTCCCCGACGCGCTTAAACCGTTTATAACGTATGAGAAAATTCATAATGTCAAATGGCTTAACGTTACGGTCAAAATACCCGCTGTCAAAAAGGAAATTGACGCGACGTTTGAAAAAATCACTCAGGAACTCGAAACAATAGAGGCTCTTAAAAGTGAGGACGAAATCGAACTGAAAACAATTTATTTCAGCACGTTAAGTCTGACTGAGGCAATCAAAACGAACGAACGCAGGAAAGCGGAACGTCAGCGCGTAATTGAGGCGCAGAAAGCCGCTGCGGAGCGCAAGGCAGCCGAAGAAAAGACGGCGCAGCAGAGAGTCGCACAGCCAGCACAAAAGCCCGAAATACCGCAGGAACAGGACGAGCCGAAATTCTCTATTTCCTTTAAGGTTACAGGGACGGCAGAGCAGATAAACGCGCTCGACGCATATCTGAAAGCAAATAATCTAAAATACGAAATTATTAAATAATCGGAGGACAAAAAAATGGCAGTATCAAACAGTTTACAAGAAACAGGCGAAAAGAAACTCACGGTAAGTCAGTTTCTTTCTAACAAAAGGGTAAACCTTACTAAGACGCTCGGAAACGAAAAAGAGGCTCAGAAATTCATTTCAAGTATTCTTTCAGCGACAAGTGCTAACCTTACGTTGCAAGAGTGCGAACACAGCACAATTCTTTCCGCAGCCCTGCTTGCAAATGCCCTTAATTTATCGCTCAGCCCGCAGTTAGGACTGGCGTATCTGGTCCCGTTTAACGACAATACCAACAACCGTTTGGTTGCTACGTTCGTTTTGGGATATAAGGGCTATATCCAGTTAGCAATAAGGTCGGGCTTTTACAAAAAAATCAACGTTATAGCAATTAAAGAGGGCGAATTTGTAAAATACGATCCGCTCACGGAAGAACTTTTTGTCAATCTTATCGCGGACGACGAGGTGCGCGAGGCTACCCCGACAGTCGGATATTATGCAATGTTTGAACTCACAAACGGCTTTATGAAAACGCTTTACTGGTCGAAAAAGAAAATGCTTATACACGCCGACAAATACTCGAAAGCGTTTAGTCTTAACGGTCAGGGCGGGAAATGTCCGAAAGTTTCTTATGAGGACTTTTGCGCGGGTAATTTTCCGAAAAGCGAAATGTGGAAATATTCGTCTTTCTGGTATAAAGACTTTGACGGTATGGCGTTTAAGACAATGCTCCGTCAACTCATTTCAAAATGGGGCATTATGTCGATAGATATGCAGACGGCTTACGAAGATGACAGCAGGGCTATGAGAGATAACGACGATTATATTGCTGTGTCCGACGACTCTGTTGAGCCCTCTATCCAGAAAGCGCAGGAACTTAAAGACGGAGCGCCCTCAGATTCGCTCTTAGGCTCGGCGACGGCTGTTTCTGACGCGTCGGAGGGTTGATATGTTGTTTGAGGTTATAGGACAACCTCAGGGCAAGCAGCGGGCAAGGGTAACGATAAGAGGCGGGTTTGCAAAGGCTTATACACCTGAAAAAACGGCAAGTTATGAAAACCTTATTATGCTCTCTTTCGTTACCGCCTTGCACGGCAATAAGACGCCGTTCTGGGAGTGTCCGTTAGAAATAAAAATTAAAGCGTTTTACGCTATACCGAAATCGTTTAGTAAAAAGAAACAGCAGGCGGCTATTGATAGCCAGATAAGACCTACCACTAAGCCAGATATTGACAACGTGGTAAAGTGCGTATGCGACGCCCTGAATAAGGTTGCATACAAAGACGATACACAGGTTATTCGTTTGTCGGCAGAAAAATATTACGGCGACGAGCCGAAATTGTGTATAGAGATAAAAGAGTTTAACTCTTAGCGGAGGCAATTATGAGTAAAAAGCAAAAACATTATTTTTCGCACGATTTTCACTCACGCGATAGCCTCAGCGGACTGCGTATGAAATGCGGGTTAGAGGGTTACGGCATTTATTGGTGTCTGGTTGAAATGCTGCACGAAAACGACGGGACAATTAAAGAGTCGGACATTGAGGGTATAGCGTATGATTTGCATACGGACGCCAAAAAAATTGAGGAGGTATTACAAAATTGCGATACGTTTGTTATCAAAAAGGGCGTTATAAGTTCAAAACGGGTTCTGGATAACATAAGAAAGCAGAAAGAAATATCGGAAAAGCGCAGAGAGGCAGCAGATCAGCGTTGGAATAAACCCGACGACAGCGAATTGCCCGAAATTAAAGTAAGCGACAACGAGAAAATGTCGCCGTCAGAGCAGCAGCAGGCTGTTGATTTCTACGTCAACGGTTTTGACGACAGGTTAAACAGGTGGCTTGAAAGACAGTCAATACAAGAACTGCACGATCATAATATTTACGATTATAAAAACCTTTTCTGGGGCGTGATAAACGCCGTAAAAGACAAGCCGTATATCGTAGTAAATGGTCAGAAAGTTCCGACCTATAAATACTTAGAGGTTATTTGCGGGCACGTTAAAGAAAATAACGACATATCAAATCTCGACAAGGCAATTTCCGACGTTGAAAGCAGGTATAACAGAGGACTTATAAAAAACAAATTGCAATATATGATCGCGGCGTTATATAACGCTCGTAATCTTGACACTAAATAAAATGGAGGTATCAAAATGAAAAATGTAGATAGCGTCCTGCAATTTGCGGACGCGGCGATAATTGAAAGAATCAATTACGAAATGGCAAAGGTTTTGGAAAATATCCAGAACGTAAACACGGACGAAAAGCCCAGAAAACTTGTAATAGAAATGGACTTTACGCCCATTAACGCAAGGCGTGAGGTAAGCGCAAAAATGACGGTCAAGAAAAAACTCCGTCCCACTAACGCGGTGTATGCTCAAATGGCAATGGCAAAACTCGAAGATAACACTATGAGGCTTGTTGAAACGGGCAGCGGTTATGTGGACGGTCAGGCAGACATTTTCGGCGAAATTCACGAAACCAAAGTATTATCAATTAAAAAATCAGAGGAGTAAAAATTATGGAAAGTATCAATTCAAATGCGGTAAAGGAAATAGAAAGAATTATTAAAGAAAACGAGTTTGAGCGTTTCAAAATCGGCGGAAGAGAGTTTATCGTCGGAGGAAAGAACGTAACGGAAATAGAGCCGATAAAGCATAGAGCGGCAAGGCTTGTTTTTTCGGACCTTTCTTCAATCGTGCAAATCTTGAAAATAGAAAAATCAAGGTTTAAGGCGCCGCTTTATGTAAACATTGAGAGCGAAACAAGAGTTTCCGTTATAACCTCAATGGACGACGAAAAAGAGCGTGAAATACCTTATACCGCCGAAACGAACGGCAGTAAATTCAATTTTGGCAGGACGTATGATTATGAAAGTTTCGTAATCGCTATTCGTTCTCTATTCGAGCAAACAGAAGATACGCAAGACCTCTTGCAATTACTCAAAAAGGTTGCAAGCGTTGAATCGGTCGAAACGAACGACGACGGCGTTTCTCAGTCTGTTATAGCAAAATCTGGCGCAAAATTAGCGGAGGGAATAAAGGCTGCGCCTATTCGTAAATTGCGCCCTTATCGCACGTTTATCGAGGCAATTCAGCCTGAATCAGAGTTCTTATTCAGAATAAGTCCTGACGGGGGTTTTGCTCTCTACGAGGCAGACGGCGGCGCGTGGAAAATCAAAGCAAAAACATACATAAAACTTTTCTTCGCAAGAGAACTCAAAGACGAGATCAATAACGGCGAGGTAGTCTTACTGGGGTAGGGAACTACCCCTCCCGCAAGGGAAAGGAGTATAAAATGTTGAAATTAAAAGCAAACGTTGACATAGAACAACTCAAAGAGTTCGGTTTTAAGAGTTTTAAGGTTTCGAGAACGCAGACGAATTATTATTTTGCCTGCCGTGATGACAGCGTAATAATTGTAAACAACGTAATGCGTGAACTCTCTTTTGACAAAATTTATGAAAACGATACGCGCGTCCATAGTGTCGTTAAGTATCAGGCAAAAGGCGTAAGTGTTTACGACGCAGTATGCGATCTCGCCGCTGCTGGGCTTATTGAGAGGGTATAAAATGTTTCAGGACAACCTACTCAGAGAACTTGTCGTTGATAATTTTGCTGGCGGCGGCGGCGCAAGCACAGGAATCGAACTCGCGCTCGGCGTCCCCGTTGATATAGCAGTCAATCACGACGCCGACGCGATAGCAATGCACAAGGTAAATCACCCATATACAAAGCATTATCAAGAGGACGTATTCGCCATAAACCCCGAAAAGGTTACAGGAGGCAGACCTGTCGGGCTGGCGTGGTTTTCGCCAGATTGTAAGCATTTTTCAAGGGCAAAAGGCGGCAAGCCTGTTGATAAGAAGATAAGAGGGTTATCGTGGGTAGTTATTAAGTGGGCTATGAGCCAGAGCGCCCCTCGCGTAATAATTATGGAAAACGTCCCAGAAATTCAGACTTGGTGCCCGCTGAAAGAAATAGACGGTCAGTTTTTACCAGATCCAGAACGTCTGGGCGAAACGTTTAAGGCGTTTGTGGCAATTTTAAGCGACGGAATAAATAAGGACCACCCCGCGCTTATGGAGGCTTGCGAGTTTTTGAAAATTAAGCCTGAAAGCGACGAATTTTATCGCCTCGTTGAGGGGCTTGGCTACAAGGTAGAGTTTAAGGAATTACGCGCCTGCGACTATGGTGCGCCTACAATAAGAAACAGGTTTTACCTTATAGCAAGAAATGACGGGCAACCTATTACATTTCCGAAAGCAACACACGGCAAAGGACTAAAACCATATAGGACCGCTGCCGAGTGTATTGATATGAGCCTGCCTTGCCCGTCTATCTTTGGACGCAAAAAGGACTTGGCGGCTAATACGCAACGCAGAATAGCACGCGGACTGAATAAGTTTGTAATACAGGCGGCAGAGCCGTTTATTATGAGTAATAACACGGGCAACGCCCCGCACTCGATAAAAGAGCCGCTGCCGACCGTTACAACGGGAAACAGAAACTTTTTATGCGCTGCGTATCTGACCAAATATTTCAGCGGCGAAAAACAAGCGGGAGCGAGTATAAATACCCCTTGCCCGACAATAACAGGCATAGACCATAATGCTCTCGTTTCCGTTTATTTATCTTGTCGCTATGGGGACGGAAAAGACGGCAGAGGTAAAAGCGTTTCTGAGCCTGTTCCTACAATTACTCAGACAGACCATAATCAACTTGTTGCGGCTCACTTATTACATTATTACGGCGGCGCCGACCACGCCTCACAGGTAAAGAAACCGCTGCCGACAGTAACGGTTGAGCCTCGTCATTACATTGTTAAAACTTTTTTACAAAAACTTGGCGATAATCAAGATCTTAAAAACTGGAATAAAATTCGTTTATTATTAAACAATTACGCTGGCTATCATATTGCAGACAACGAGATCCTCATTTTGGAAATAAACGGCACGCAGTATTTTATATCCGATATTGGTATGCGTATGCTGAGAGCCAGAGAACTTATGCTCGCGCAAGGGTTTCCTGCGGACTATGTTATAGATATAGAATCCCGAATAGGTAAAAAGTATAGCGAGGCGAAACAAATTGCGCGTATGGGTAATGCTGTTTGCCCGCCAGTCGCTACGGCGCTGGTTATGGCGAATTGTGCGGATATAGCGCTTAGACGAGCCATAACAACAATGGCAGCGCTGGAAATGCAAATCAGCAGAACAGTATATAAGGTCAGATGAAAGAACGCATAAAAAAGACGTGGAAATGGCTCAGAAAACACGTCCTAAACAGAGAAATGTTGTTATGGGTAATTATCACAGAGGCTATATTCTGGTCGCCTTGCATTGTTACGGGGCTTTTAGCAATAACTGTAAGTCAATGGTGGTGGACCGCGTTCGGCGCGATTATAGCGTTCTGGGCTGGACCTTTTACGCCCGCCGTGCCGCTGCAAATTGCCTTAGCGATGGCGCTTAAAAAACTATATCAGGCTATAAAAAATCGGAGGAAAAAATAAAAATGCCTAAAAAATATTTAATTGCTTATATTGCACCAAACGATAGAATTTTAACGGAAAGGCGATATGCAGAAACACAAAAGGACGTTATAAAAGATTTTTATATGTATAACTCAACCTGTGAAATTATCGCAATAACCTTATTGGAGGAATAGGCAAATGAAAAGCGTAATTCGTAGTATAAAGTCTTACTGGGTTTTCCGTATAATCGCCCGAAAAATGGGCTGGGATATTCCGCAAGAAAAGACGATCGAGGTCGGCAAAAATCAGCCGCTTGCGAAAGACTGGAACAGAAAGACCTTTATTTATTGCAGCACGGACAAAAAATCTTTTAATCGTATTCCGAAAGAATATCAGCCGCTTATGCGTCCGCTTTTAGGCAAAGTAATCGGCGAGTTTATTTGCGACAGGATTTATAAAATAAAGGACAGCGGGTGGCAATATTTAATTGAAAACGATATTGCACTGACTAATCGCATAGCACGCGAAAGTTGTCTTTTATATGATGATTTACGCAGGTATTTAGGAACGAAAGACGGCTACGGCTGGCACATATCAGAATTGAAAGTATATAACAAGCCGAAAGAAATAGGCGCGTTTTTTACGCCGTTAGGGAAAAGACCGAGTTATCAAATAGAGTGCCCGCCTCAGACGTGGTGCTATACGGAGGCGGCATAATGATACATTTTCCTGTTGAAAGCAAAATAATAGCAATCGAATATTCAAACGGGGGTTTTAAGATAATATTTAAGAACGGAACGGCTGGCTTTATAAGTGTGGACGACGTTTTTAACAGGCTTAAAGACTTGCACCCGACAAAAGAAACTTTGAAATATAGGAGTGAAAATATGAATAAAGATCAGCAGATCGAAGAAATGGCGAAAATCGTTGATGAATATTTTGAGGTGTATGACACTACGCCGAAAGAAATCGCGGAAAGTCTTTATGAGGCAGGCTATCGGAAAGGAGGTCCTATTTGCGTGGGTAAACCGACGAGCAACGAGGGAAAAACAGAGCCTTTCTATCAAAAAGTCAAAGATGAAAAAGTTTACTTATCGAAAGAGGAGTATAGCGATTATCTGACAATAAAATTAAACTACGAGTTTGTAAAAAGTGCAAACGAGCAATTACAAATTGACAACAGGCGTCTTTATACCAACCTTGCAAAATATAAAGAGGCGGTGCAAATTGAAACCGCAAAAGAGATATTTAAGTGGTTAAAGGCGCACTCTGACGACGCGGGTTTTATCATTATAAAAACCTATTTTGCAGAAAGATTCGGAGTTATGGAAGATGAAAAAGACAAAGATTGACTGGTGCGATTGCACGGTAAACCCCGTTGTGGGCTGTAAGAACGGCTGCGAGTATTGCTACGCGAAAAAGTTAAACGACAGGTTTCATTTTGTCAAAGACTGGCGCGATCCTGAGTTCTTTCCTGAAAGGTTAAAGCAGTTAAACAGTAAAAAGCCGCAGGCTGTCTTTATGGATAGTATGAGCGATTTTTTCTGGTGGTCGAGAGGACAGGTAGATATAACGTATTTTGAGGGCATAAAGAAGAATCCGCAGCACAAATACATATTTTTAACGAAAGGTCGCAGCGCAGATCCGTATCAGTCAGCCGCTCGTGAAATGTTCTTATGGCGCGACGTTGATAAAAATCGTCTTGGAAAGCAAATAATCTTTCTCGGCAGGAGCGTAACAACGCAAAATATGGTCGAAGATACGTTTGAGAACGGTAAATACGATTTTTTAAGTATTGAGCCTATTTTGGAGCCTATAACGCTGACTTTGAACTGGCGCAGCCCGTATCTGAGGCTTGTAATTATCGGCGCGGAAACGGGCAACCGTAAAGGCAAGGTTATTCCTCAAAAATCGTGGATAGATGATATTGTCAAGGTTTGCGACAGGTTAAAAATCAAAGTCTTTATGAAAGAAAGCCTCCGCAAGATTATGGGCGAAGATTTCAGACAGGACAAGTTATTATGGAGGGAGTAAAAATGGGCTTTACAAACGATATTGTGAGCGACGCGTTGAAAAAGGTTAAAGAGGAACTCGGCAAAGACGAGAACGGCGGCAAAGAGTTAGAACTCCGCGTAAAAGCCTACGCTCAGCAGGGACTAACCCTGAAAGTTAAAATGGACTACAACCAGTTTCAAGAGATAATTTATAAGGCTCTTAACAGCAGCAAGTCAAAATATGTGAAACAATGGCGTCGCGGTATTTATACGGGTTTTGAGATATTAAACCAGTATTTGAAAACTATTGCTCGCAGGGCGATAGAGATACAGGACGCGGCGCTGCTCGAAGATTTGGCGAACTTGGGAATTGTCAAGGAAATAAAGGACGAGGAAAAGAAACAATGAAAGACTGGACGGGAAACAGCAACTCAATTTATAAAACGATAGGCGCCAGCAATCATACAGACAAAGAACGCGAGCAGGACGATTATTACGCGACAGATCCTATCGCGGTGGATAAATTGCTTTCGGTGGAAAACGTCGGCAGCACGGTTTGGGAGTGCGCGGCGGGCGGCGGTCATCTGTCTGAGAGGCTCAGAGCCTTAGGGAAAAAGGTTTATTCAACCGACTTAATAGACAGAGGCTATCTCGGTCTTAACGGCGTTATGGACTTTCTGACAGCCTCTGCTGCGCCGATAGAACAGGACTTTGATATATTGACTAACCCGCCGTATAAATACGCGAAAGAGTTTGTTTTGAAAGCGCTTGAATTATTACATACTGGCTGCCGCTGCTATATGTTTTTAAAATTGACTTTTTTAGAGGGTAAGGCAAGGTTTAACGAACTGTTTAAGGAGTTTCCTCCGCAGAGCGTTTACGTCTTTTCTGAGCGCGTTTTATGCGCTAAAAATGCTCGATTCGACGAAATGCGTGCGGGGGGGGGGTAGCGCTATTTGCTATGCGTGGTTTGTCTGGGAAAAAGGCAAAAACGGCGTAACAACGCTGCAATGGTTATAACACGGTAAAAAGGCGGCGACGCCTAAAAAATAAAAATTTTTAAGGAGGACAGTAAAATGTCAAAAAACACAGTAACTCAGGAACAAATCAGTAAACTTATCGCCGACGCGGATATAAAAATATCCACCGTCGCGGAAAAATGCACGGTCGTAACCGTTACGCTCAAAAACGGCTTTATTCTGACGGAATCGAGCGCGTGCGTCGATAAGGCAAATTACAGCGAGGAAATAGGCGCCCGCTGCTGTATGGAACGTATCGAGCGTAAACTCTGGGAGTTAGAGGGGTATGCGCTGCAAAAGGACCTCGCAAACAGCGAACGCTGTCAGTCGGACGCGGCAGAGCCCGAAAAAACGGCAAAGCAGCGCGTCGAAGAAGAAAAAGCCGAACTGGTAGAGAAAGCAAAGAAACTCGCTCAGTTCTTACAGTCCAAAGCCAGCGATAAACTCAATGACGGCGAAAGGTATCTTTTACAATTACAACTCGCAAAAATGTGCGAATACGCGGACATTTTGGCGGCTCGACTCGGAGTTTGGAGGGAATTACAATGAAAGAAGATAAGGACAAAAGCGGCATATTACTTATAATTATTCCGTTCTTAGTATTTTTTACAACCTTAGTCTTTATAGTTCTTAAAATATATAATATCTTAACGTGGGGCTGGGAGTGGGTGCTTTCGCCCCTCTGGATATTCGCAGGAATAATTCTTATAATCTGGACCTTTATATGCGTTATGCTTTCGTCGGGTAGTTCCGATCCGTTCTGGGAGGACGAAAACGTAAGTTATCTTAGGGACAACAAAAAGGATAAAGGCGGCGCGAAAGATGAATAAGGTTATTTTGGTAGGAAACTTAACGCGCGATCCTGAAAGCGGCGAAACGTCCAACGGCGTAGCGTTCTGCAATTTCAGTATAGCGGTAAACCGTCCGTATTCTGACAGTAACGGCGACAAACAAACAGATTTTTTCAATATAAAGACGTGGCGCGGACAGGCTGAGAATTGTGCTAAGTATTTGGCAAAAGGCAAAAAGGTAGCCGTTGTCGGCAGCCTGCAAAACCGCTCTTATGAGGATAACGACGGCAACAAGCGCAACGTTACGGAAATAGTCGCAAATGAAATAGAGTTCTTATCGCCCGCGAGAGGCGACGGGAACAGCGACGAGGGAGGCACAGCAAAGCGCGAACGTCCGCAACTTGAAGAAATCGACGACAACCAGTTACCGTTTTAGACGGACAATGAAAAAGACGGGAGGCAATTATGAAAGGGATAATAAGCAATAGACCGATAGGCAGACCGAAACAGTTTTATAAATACGAACTGCCTCAGGGCGTTATAAAGGTAGTAAGGGCGCAATGCGCGGACTACCACAGGAAAGCGCTCGCCATATCTGAAAAAACAGTCGCCGCCGAAACGTTACGGGCATACATAGCAACCAACGACGCAATCGACAAGGCTTTATCAGGTATCGAGGAGGGCTGCCGTGCTTATTTTTTGGTCGATATAGCCGATAATAGAGGTTATGACCGCAGCAAGACGGCGTTCTATATGTCGCATAACGCGTATTACAACAGAAAGCGCAAAGCGATATATGAAATAGCCTTGTATCTCTTTTTAATATAAGGCTTTTTTTTGGACTATCTGCTAAGTAGATATATCCAGAGAGAACAAAAATATTATTTTAAAAAAGTAATAACTATCTTAATAGTAATATAAGGGTAGAATACTTGTCCTACCGTCAATTATTTTTCGGGTATTATTTTAAGTAAATGATATGATATACTTTTCATAGTGCCAATACCCAAGAGGTTAGAGCCCTGCTCCTAATAGTCGGAGTGGGGCTTATTTTGTTTTAACGAGGTAATACAAAATGAGCAATAAAAAAACCACTACAACTAAAAAGAATAGCGGACAGTTTAAGAAAGGAAACGCTGTCGGATCTTCGACGCGCTTTGAGAAAAACAACGAGGCAGCCGTTAAATACAACGACAAATATTGTGAGGAAATAATAAAATTCTTTACCGCGTCTGAGCCTACCGTTGTTTACGAGGAGTTTTTTGATAAGGAGGGACGTCTGGTAAGAAGAACACCGAAAATGGTGTTACCTCCGAAATATCCTACGTTTGAATTGTTTGCCGCGAAAATAGGCGTCGTAACAAACACTTTGACGAACTGGCGCGAGAAATACCCCCGTTTTGAGGTCGCCTACGCGCAAGCCAAAGAAATGCAACTCGGTATAGCAAAGTGCAACGGCGTAACGAAACACTACGACAGCAATTTCACGAAATTTATACTTGTAAACGACCACGATATGGTGGATAAGTCCTCGCTCGAACAGACGCAGGAAAAGCCGTTTGAGGTAAATATAAATGTCGTCAAAAAGCCGTAAGGGACCTGCAAACAATTCGCTGGACTTAGATATTACCGAAAAGCAGCAGGAATTTATCGAGGCAGAGGCGACAGAGGTTTTATTCGGCGGCGCAGCAGGCGGCGGCAAGAGTTACGGACAGGTTATAGACGCTTTGATATATGCTCTAAAATATCCGCGCAGCAAGCAGATTATTTTCAGAAAGACTTACCCAGAGTTAGAGCGTTCTATCCTGAGAACAATGCTTGCGGTTTATCCGAGAGGCAAATACTCGTATAATCAGACGGCTCACACCTTTACGTTTGTGAACGGCAGCATAATAGACTGCGGCTATTTACAGTATGAAACAGACGTTTACAACTATCAGTCTGCCGAATACGACGTAATCAGATTTGACGAATTGACGCATTTCACGGAGTTTACATATACCTATATGCTTTCTCGTCTGAGAGGCGCGAACGACTACCCAAAATATATGAAATCGTCCACTAACCCGACGGGCGCAGGGCGTGTATGGGTAAAAGAACATTTCGTTGATATAGGCGAGTGGAACAAGCCTCACGACGTTGTTATAGGCTATAAACCAGACGGAAAGCCGATATTATCACGCCGTATCTTTATTCCGAGTAAGGTTTATGACAACCTGTTTCTTATGGAAAAAGATCCAGAATATGTTTCAAGGCTTGAAAACCTGCCCGAAAGCGAGAAACAAGGGCTGTTAAATGGCGAGTGGGACTATTTCGAGGGACAATATTTCGAGGAGTTTCGCCGCGATATACACGTTTGCGCCCCGTTTGCGATTCCGAAAGAGTGGCGGCGGTATAGAGTGTTTGACTACGGGCTTGATATGCTGGCTTGCTACTGGGTGGCGGTTGATAGCCTGCATAATTGTTATTTTTATAGAGAATTATGCGAAAGCAACTTGCCTATATCGTCAGCGGCGCAGAAGATACTCGAATACACGGACGAGAACGAGCATATTTACGCAACGCTCGCCCCGCCTGACTTATGGAGTAGGAGCCAAGAAACAGGCAAAGGCAAGGATATTTTGTTTTATGAGGCAGGGCTTGAACTCACAAAGTCAAGCAACGACAGAGAGGCTGGGTGGCTTGCGCTGAAAGAACTAATGAAAACGAACTCTGACGGCGTTTCAAGGCTGCATATATTCTCAAATTGCAAGTGGCTTATAAAATATATCCCAGAATTGCAAAGAGATGAAAAACACCCGACAGACTGCGCGACGGAGCCGCACGAGATAACACACAGTCCTGACGCGGCAAGATACTTTGCTGTTTACTGGATAAGTCCTGCGGCGGCGGCAAGTGAAAAGCGCGTCAGATACAGACCTGACGAACTCGAAGATTACAGGAACGCAAAGACGCAGGAAGAACGAGATATTATTATTAAACGCAAGGGAGGTAAACCGTTATAATGCGTATAGAAAAAGACGATAAATTACAGTTTTTCAAAGACTTATTTGAGAACGCAAAAGGACAGCAGACCGCTATCCGAGATAGTTTTGAGAAATGGAAGGCCCAATATAAAGGCGATCTGAATATCGACGGCAGCACCGAGCCTGCTAAAACAGGCAGAAACATAACTTACGAACTTATAGAAAGTCAGTTTTCAAGTTATATTCCTGCGACGGCGGTAACGCCTGAGGTTTATTCCGAAAAGAACGACAGGAACGCTAAAAGCGTTGAGCGTTTAATTAAGAATAAGCGAAACAAATTGCCGTTCGAGAAGATGAACGACATAGACGAAAGATACTCGCCGATATATGGCGGCAGTATTTGGCTTGTAGAGTGGGATAACTCCATAAAGACGCATAGCACGGTGGGCGACGTTAAAATAACGTGTTTGTCCCCCGCGCATTTTGTCGGTCAGCCGTGTATTTACGACATTGACGATATGGAATACTGCTTTATAACCTTTGAAACGACAAAAGACGATTTGGTAAGAAAATACGGTGTTTCCGTAGAGGTTGCTAACGACAGCGAAAGCGAGGAGGGCAGCGAAACCGACGAAACCGCAACCGTAATCGTTTGTTATTACAAGAACGACGAAGATAAAATTTGTCAATATATCTGGTCTGGCGATCAGGAATTACAAGACATAGAGGACTACTATTCGAGAAAGGTGTATGTTTGTAAGAATTGTGGAAAACGCAAAGAATTATGCAACTGCGATAAACCCGATTATGAACTGCAAAACGAAGAATACGAAGAACTCGACCACGATATTATTCTTTCTGACAATAGCGTAATACCCGCCGCCTCGCCCGTAATCAAAGACGGGCAAGTGGTAATGGAGGAGGCGCAACAGCAGGTAATCTTAAAGGACGGCAGCGTCGCAATGGACGAGGTAAAAGGTATAAAAATACCCGCCACCGCCCCTGTGCAGGTGCCTAAACTCGAAAGAACGAAACTCCCGTTTTTCACGCCGTCAAAATTCCCCGTTATTATACGAAAAAACACGTCGCAGGAAGATAGCCTTTTCGGTCAGTCTGACTGCGAGTTTATACGTCCGCAGCAGCAGGCAATCAACAAAATTGAGAGCCGTATTCTTACAAAACTTATGAAAGCGGGCGTTTATCCGACTGCCCCCGAAGATTATGCGGGGCAATTTGACAACGGTCTGTATGAGAACGTTATAAAAGTCAGTTCGGGCACCTATAAACTATTTGGACGAATCGATTTGCAGGTTGACATACAACAGGATATAGCACAGTCAGAGCGCCTGTATCAGCAATCTAAGCGAATAATGGGTATTACGGACAGTTATCAAGGTCAGGCAGATTCTACGGCTCAGAGTGGCAAGGCGAAACAAATACAGGTCAATCAGGCGGCGGGCAGGCTTGACAGTAAGCGCAAGATGAAAAACGCTGCTTATGCCGAAATTGACGAGGTTATCTTTCAGTATTACCTTGCTTATGCGGACGAGCCGAGAGTTATTTCGTATATTGACGCTATGGGTAGGCTGCAAAACGCGCAATTCAACCGCTATGACTTTATAGAGCGCGACGACAACGGCGAATATTACTACAACAGCGCTTATTTATTCGGCACCGATACAACGGGCGACGTTGAACTTTCCCGCGAAACGATATGGAGCGAAAACCGACTCAATTTCCAGAACGGCTGCTATGGCAACCCGCAGGACCTTGAAACGCTGCTTATTTTCTGGCAACAAATGGAAAAACACCATTATCCCGACGCCAGAGATATGGTAGAACGTATCAGGAGCGTTATAGAGGCGCAAAGGCAAGCACTCGAACAGAAACTCGCCGAGCAGGACAAAAAGAATAAGGAATTGCAGGCGCAGGCTTACGCCGAAAAAGAGCGTGCAGACGGCGCAGAGGGATATTTGGACTACATAAAAAAGTTAGGAGGTAAAGTCTAATGGCAAGCAAATTAAGCGATTTTGCAAACAATTTCGCAAGTTCGTTAAGGAAAATAATTGAGAATATATTCCCTAAGTTAAAAAAATCAGACAGCGGCAGCGCAACCACCGTAAACAATGTGGACGCTCAACCTGTTACATATCAGGAGTTTAACGCTCCGAAAGAGCCCGCGCAACCGCTTTCACAACCGACTGGGACGGGCGAGCCTCAAAGCGCAACGTATTCTGAAAACGTTGCGGGTAGTTCTGCGCCAGCAAGCGGGACGGAGGGTGTGTATTCGCGGTATGCCGCCGCCCCTGCTGCGTCAGAAGAAAAAGCCGCCGACAACGTTATGTCTTATGAGGACTATATCGCAGAAATGAAAAAGGGCTATCAGGAACAACTCGACGCTGCGAATAAACAGGCAGAACAGACAAAAGCCCGTGCTATGGCAGACGCGGAAACGGCTTATTCCCAAAACAAAGCAACCTACGGCAGCAACGGCGAAACAATGGCGCAAATGGGCTTATCAGGCGGCGGCTATTCCGATTATCTGAACGCTCAGGCTTACGCACAGAAACGTGCAGACGTCCAAGTGGCAAAAGCGCAGGAAATTGTTTCAAAAGACAATGCCCGCGCAACTTATCAACAATACATACAGGCGGCAAATGAAAAACTTGCCGAAAAAGCGCTGTATGATGAACGTCTTGCCGACCAACGTGCCTATGAAAAAGAACAGACCGCAGACCAAAGGGCTTACGAACAGCAATTACTTGCCGAACAGAGAGCCTACGAACAGCAGCAACTCGAAGAACAGAGAGCGTATTCAGAACAGCAGGCAGAAAAAACAAAAAAGCAAAATGTTTTCGATTCTCTCTGGGCTGGCGTCCAAAGCACAGATACAACCTATACGGACGAGGCTATTGACAGTATAGCCAAAGAATACGGCTTATCTGACGAGCAAGTCAATTCCTTAAAGTCTTTACTTAAAGGCACAAAAGATAAAGCGGAAAAAGAAAGGAGCAAGGCTATTCTTGAAAGTGCTCTTGCTAACGTTGACGCCTCAGGAACAGGCTCGCTCGACGAATATCTTAACGGCTTGCAAGATTTGGGTTTATCTGACGAGGACAGGGCAACCGTTGAAAAGACTATAAGAGAGCAAATGGGTAATGGCGTTGTCGATTCCGTAAATAACAGCATTTCACAAGGCGATATAAACTCTCTTGATTACAATATCGCAACAGCCGAAGATTATTACAAGAAAGGCTATATATCTCAGGAACAACTGCAAACAGTTTACAATAAATACGCAACTGTTGAGGTTGAAACGATTGCTAACACCGATTTTGGCTCCGACAACCAGAAAAAAGTCAAGTCCTATCTTTCCGCTCAAAAGGATATTGAGCAATGGTATAAGGACGGAAAACTGTCTGAGGCAATGTATAAGGCGCTTAAAGATAAAGCAAGCGGCGAAAATTATAACGCCGTTTCTGGCGGCTGGTATATTGAGGGGCTCGGATCTGGCAGAGTAAACGACGACGTAGATATTACAATCGGCGCAACCTCTCGCGGCGGCAACGGTAAAACGGAATACGACTTACTTTGCGGCTCGGCTGTTACGGATAGCGAGGTCATTTCCGAACTTAACAGAATTGCAACTGGCAGCGCAAGCAGAACGCCTGACAATTCGGGCGAGGGACCAATATTCGGCACTCACAATATGAGTTCTAACGATAAGCCGAATAAACTTATTGTTGCATACGGCAATATGTATCTCTACACGACGAAAGGCTGGACCGTCCTCAAATCGGACAACAACAACGCTGAAATTGCTAACGCAATAGCCGCGTATGTCGGTTCGGGCACAAAGGTTAAGGCTGCTTATTCGTCGTCAAGCAGCAGCGGCAGCACGAGGTCAGGCGGAGTGGTGCAAAACTCCAACCCGACAGGCTCAAACGATTATGTTGCAATGCAAAATCTTATCAATCAAAAGAATTTGAGAGAGGGCGATCGCGGACGCTGGGGGCAAGCGTTAAGATATTATACTTTACCAGACGGAAGAAATGCCTTAACCGTATGGCAATCTTTATCAGATGATGAACGCAGTAAAATCAAGGGCACACTTGATAAGTAAAATCAATAAGAGGTAAACAATGTCAACATTATCACAAGTTACTCAGTCTGGAAACGGCACGGTGAGCGGGGTAGGTAGAAAATCTACTCTCGCTCAACTTGCTGAGGCTGGATATACAATGAAAACCTATAATCAGAACGGCTCAACATTGCAGAAACTGTTTTCAGGCGCTTTTGACAGCCCTGCCCGTGCAAACAATCAGGGCAGCGGCTTGCTTTATACTATCGAAAGGCTCGGCTTAGGTGCTTTCGGTATGTTAGAGGGTATTTGGGACTATACGGCTGGCGGTATAGCAAAACTTTTCGGCGCGGACGAGTGGGCTGAGGCTCAATTCGCCGATAATATCACGGGCAGAGCGTTAAACGACTTAAACGAGGCTTACAACCCGTCGTCTGCTATGCAAGTAGTGGGTGATATTGCTGGCGGCGTGGGAAACTCCGTGCCCGCTATGGCTGCGGTGGCGGCTGCGGCAGCAATCGCATATTTTTCGGGAGGTTCGCTTACGCCTGTTTCAATCGGTATTATTTCTGGCGTAACCGCTGGTTTAGGCGCTGCTGGTATGAGCACGACCGCCGCCTATGAAAAAACAGGCGAACTCGGCGGGAAAGAATTTTTATATGGTGCAATCAGCGGCGTTACTGAGGGTGTTTTAGAGGGCGTATCTGGTGCGGCAGGTAAGGTCGGCGCAAAACTCTTTGCAAAGCAAACAGCAAAATCTCTCGCAAAGAAAGGCATAGTGAAAGGCATAATATCGAACTTTGCAGGCGAGGCTTTTGAGGAGGGTATGTCAGAGTTCCTTGATCCGTATTTCCAGCGCTGGACAAAGGTAGATCCTGAGGCTAAAAACGCAACGGCTCAACAAATCGGCTACGCTGCGCTTATCGGCGGCTTGTCTGGTGCTTTAATGAGCGGCGTAGGCGAGGTTTACGGCGCTGCAAAACAAATCGTAAGGGGTTCTACAATAGCGTCAAATAGCAATCTTACCAAAAGCACGGTTGATACTGCTCGCTATTTTGCAAATTATGAAACCGAACACGCAACGGGCAACGGCGCATATACTTACGTTCAAAGCCTTGTAAATCAATACGACGCTGCAAAACCAAGCAAAAACGGCGGGTTATCACTCAATCAGAAACGCATACTCGGTCAAATGGAGGCTGCAAATACCGTTCTTACGTTTGAGCCGAGTGTAAGACGTAGTAAAGAAAATATCCTTGCAAACGCTGAGGAGTTTGTAAAAGCGATAAATGAAAGACAAATTATTGACAGAGATACGGGGAAACCGTTTCATTTTAATACCGTTGAAGAATTTACAAGCAATGAGGGGCTTGTAACTCAATTTGCAGTAGCGGACGCGCTCGGTCAATTATTGATGAGCAAAGATTCCGTTTATGACGCTGTTTCAAACAAGCGCACGGACGGAATAATGCAGGAAGATTTCCGCAATTTCCAGAAAGAGGCTACGCCGCAGCAGAAAAAGAGCATAAACGACCTTTTCGGCATTGACGTTGATTCGATTACTTATGATGATTTCGTCGAGAAAATTCAGACGACGAGTAATAGTGTATTTACGGAAAAACAAACAGAACTGTCGGCAATGGCGGCGGCAAAAAAGGAAATTGCACGCGTTATCAATACGAACGAAAAAATAGACGACGCAAAGACTATCAACAATAAAACTGCTTTCAAAGAGGGCGTTAGCGTTTTTAAGGTAAATGAAAAAGCCTATGCGGGCATAACAAAGACTGCTGACGGTAAATATTTGCTTTATCTTGACGGCAATATTTCGCACCCGCTTTCAAAAAGCGAACTCATTAAGGCAGTAAAAGCACTTTTAACGCCTACGTCTGCCGCAAGCAACGCTATAACGGGCGTTGGACAGCCTCAGGGCGCCTCGACGCAATTATCACAAGGTCAAACGGAGGGAAATAACCAGACCGCGACGCCTACTGCAACAGAAACCGAGATAAAACCGACTGAAAAGCCTGCGGATAGCGAGGCAAAGCCTAAAAATGAGCCGAAACCCAAAAAGAAAGAAACGGTTAAGCCTAAAAAGAAAGAAAATGCCGACGCCACGCAGAAAAAAGAAACCAAAACTGCGGAAAAATCGCAAAAAAAGACGGAAAATACCGAAAAAACGGGTGATACAGAAAAAAAACAAGCCGAAATTCAAAAAATGAAAGAGTCTGAGGCTGCAACGGAGCGCGTTATAGGCGAACTTTGCGACTTAGGCGTGGTTGACTACGATAAATTATCTGCTATGAAAGACGGCGACAAACTCGACGCCATTTCAGATTTTGCAATAGGCGATCTGTCTGACTATGAGCGTCAGGGCTTATATTCGGCTAAGTCTTTGGCAAAAGCAATAAGCGAACACGCAGACGAAATTCGCGCGGGTAAAAAGCCTTTTATTGCCGTTATGGACAGAGCGATTGAACTTGACGGCAAGGAAATGCCGCAATGGTATAAAGAACAATACCACCCTGAAACTGCGAAAACCTCAGACGCAAAAAAAGAAACGCCGAAAAAATCTTCTACAAAGAAAACTACGGTTAAAAAGAGCGGTCCTAAACTCGATAAAGCAAGAGCAAGGCTTGTTTCCTTAATAAACAATAGTAAAACGCGTGAAACTTTGCGCGGTGCCTTTATAAAAGACGGTATTCAATATGTCGGGGACGGAACGTTTGCCGCTGCATTTACAGATACGGTAAGCGGGCTTACAGAGGCAGAGGGTATTGATTTCGGGCGTATAATGGACGGATTCCGAAATAAAAAGACAAAAATAGAAATTAAAATAGACACTGACGCGATTCGTGCTGTCGTTCCTGCGAAAAAATCAGATTTTTCAATGAGTTTAATAGGCGATACCTATTTCCAGACGAGAATAGTCAGTCGTGTTTTGGACGCTATCGACAGTCCCGCTTGTTATCTTGTTGAATATAGCCTTGATACAAGCGTTCCGCATAATATTTTGTATATTAAAGGCAAGAACGGCGACGCGGTTATAATGCCCGTAAACCCCCAATATTACAGCAATAACGGCACAAAGCCCGTCGTTGACTATACCGCCGAGTTTAAGGCAGAAAAAGCCGTCAGCGCAAAAGAAAAGCCCGTAACAGCGCGTTCTGTCGCTACGGAAACAGAAACTGCAACGAAAGAAAAGAAAACCACCGAGAAAAAGACGAATAAGACGCAAGATTTCGGCGAAAAGATAGGCGGCGCAAGAAAAGACGAGTGGCAAACGCGAGGACTTACCTCTGCGGATATGGACGGTATGAATATACGCGAAATTCAAAAATACGCAAAGAAAGAGCGCGTGTGGAAACGTCCTAACTGGGAAACCGCAATATCGGAGGGCGGCGATAGGGGCTTGCTTTACGCCCAGAACGAACTTTACAAGTCGTTAAACAACCAGCCTCAATCTGCTTTCAGTTATAGAGGGAAAACAGAGGCAGACATTATGGCGGCGGCAAAAACTTATGCCGACGAGATTTCCTCTATACAAAAAATGGCAGAATCGGCTAAAACCGCCGAAGATTTCCAAAATATGGGTAGAAAATGGCTGTCGGAAAACGGTTACGTCGAAATACAAGACGCGCGTTTCAAATGGACCGACAAATATTATCATAGCCCTGCGCTTTACGGCTCAAATTACCTTGCAACCGTCGATAGACTTGTAAGGAATTTTGATACGTTGAGCGAAACCTCGCTTATGGAGGGTTTTGGACTTTCTGCCGAAAATAAATTGCCGCGCGGCTATGAAATTCATAGCGTTAGAAATACTTTATCTGGCAGCACGGCTGAAATGGGTAAATATTACATAGTAAAAGGGCATTATATCGTGGCGAGAGGCTTTAACACGATAAACGAGGCTATTGCATACGGAAAAGAAAAGTTCGGGACCGCCGCAACTCAAAAAGCAAACACGAAAAAACGCTATATCCCGCAACAATTATCAGAGGTCCACCGTGAGGGGCTTGATTATCGGCAGAGTAAAAACATTGTCGGCGACGACTTTATACACGATTTCGGTATAAAAGGCGGCGAATTTGGGAACTGGCTTTCCGAATTAGACCGCACAACGTCGTTAAACTACGGATATGACGCTTTCTGCGACCTTGCAGACGCTCTAAATATCGAAAAATCGGATATAGCACTCAACGGAACGTTAAGCATAGGCTTTGGCTCACGCGGTCAGGGCTTATCTGGCGCGGTGGCGCATTATGAGCCGCTTAGAAAGGTTATAAACCTTACCAAAATGAACGGCGCAGGCTCTCTCGCGCACGAGTGGTGGCACGCCTTTGAGGACTATATTTCGGGCGATACTCATCAATCGGATATGACGAGCGATTTCAGTAAAATACCAGAGAAAACAAAGCAAGCGGCGATAGAACTCGTTAGAACAATGAATTACCGCGAGGCTACCACCGAAGAAACTAACCTTGCAAAACAAAAAAGGTCAGAACAGAACTTACGCCGCATAAATGCTTTCTTTGACAATAATTTTTCCGTTCTTAACGGCAAAATGGACCAACAAATGCTGCAACAATACGTCGATAAGGGGTATTACAAGAGAAAACCTACCGACGCGGATATTAAACGCTTTACAGAGTTAAAAGAACAGGCAATAAAAGGCGATAGCGACGCTATATTAAAGTTCTATCACAACGAACACTCTGTTATAGACGATTTAAGCGACTTAAAGAAAGAAATTACGGGTAGAGGGTTGCAAAAAGAAGAAAGGCTCTCGCTGGCTCACGCTATGGCGAATATGGGAGCAACGCCTGACGTAAAGGTTACAAAAAAGACGCAATACCACTTAGACGCTATCGCAATAAGCACTACATACGCAAAAGACGGCGGTTACTGGGATTCTAACTGTGAAATGCTCGCAAGGGCGTTTGCTGCTTACATAACCGACAAAACAAACGCGTCAAACGATTATCTTTCCGCGCACTCTGAGGGGGCTGTTTTGACCGCCAGCGGCGTGGCTCACATTATGCCCGTCGGCGAAGAAAGAACAAGAATAAACGCTGCTTTCGATAAACTATTTGCAGCGGCAAAAGAGGACGGACTTATACACGAAAGCACGGCAGAAAAGCCGAAAACAAAATCGCGTTACGCCTTAACCGAACAGGCTCAACTTAACGACCAGCCCGCAGGCAATAAGAGCCAGACGTTAAAACCGCTTGAAATGAAACGCGCCGAAAATTATGCGCGTAATAACATTAAAGGGTATGAAAATCTCACCTATGCCGAAAAGTTAGAGGTAGAGTGGAGTATAGCGTCAGGCTGGCGTTATGGCGTTGACAATGCAAAAATAAAGCAGATCGCGCAAATCGCTGCCGAAACGGGCACGGGAATAGGTTTTGCAGATATTTCGGCAAAGAACAGCAGTAAACCCGTTGACGGCGTTTGCTATTCGCGTAATGGGCATAAAACAATTTATCTCAGCCCCGCAGCGGCAAACAATGTCGAAACTATTGCCCTTGAAGAACTTACGCACGCGTTCGAGGGGACGGAGGGGTATTCGGATATAGCGAAAATGGCAACCGAATATTATAACACACACACCGAAGAAAAGGCGGCAATAGAGAACGCATACAAAGAACTGTATAAAAACGAGGAGGTTCTTTTCGCAGAAGAAATATTGCCGTCCGAACTTACCGCGCACTATGTAAGGGAAATGCTCGGCAATCGCAATATGCTCGCAAAACTTACCGCAGAAAAGCCGAAATTTATACAGCGCTGTATAAACTGGCTTAAAAACTTTAAGAAAAAAGCCGCCGCCGTTGACGCAAACGTTTCGGCAGACGTGCAAATAGTCGAAAATAAGTTTAAGACGCTTTATAACCAGAATAAGAGCGGCGCAAACAACGTCAACACGGCAGCAGGGAGCAAGTTTGCTATTGTAAGCGATAGCAACGGAAATCAATTCGTGCAGGCTGACAGGCGCGTTATTATCGGTGAAAACCCTGACGTCTGGAAAACTCAGATAACAAAATACATAAATGAGGTTATAAGGCAGGGGAAAGACATTAAAATAAAGACCGTTGAGGGCGATACTTTAACTATTACGAAAAATACCGCAGGGAAAGCGGCTTTTCAAAATGCTGGGCTATCTAAGAGTGCGTTTAAGACAAAACTTAATGCTGAGGCGCATATTGACGAAATAGCGCAAATATCAAAAGCAAAGAAAAATGCCGACGGAACTAAAAAAATAAGCCCAGACTATAACAATAAGCACGCTGGGCGCAATCTTGCGCAAGACGGGTGGAGTTATAGAACGGCGTATTTTAAAGATTTTGACGGTAAATATTACAAATTAACGCTGTCGGTTGCGGTTGACGGAACTGTTGAGAGCGTTTACAATGTCGGAGCAATTAAAAAAACACCGACCAGTGGCGAATCTCGCCTTATGCCTCAAAGGGCTGTCGGTGTTTCTAATAATAGTATATCCAAAACGGGCGAAAATGTCAACAAAAAATACGCATTATCGTCGGAAACCGATTCTGAGGGGCGAAATTTGTCTGTCGAACAGCAAAAATATTTCGCTGAAAGCAAGGTAAAAGATGATAACGGCAATTTACAGGTAGTTTATCACGGCACAAATAACGAGTTTTTCACTTTCGACAAAGGTCGTGTGGGACAAGGAACGGACCAGTTCGGCGCTGGCTACTATTTTACTACAAGCAAAGACGGAGCAGAACGCTACGGAAATAGGGTAATAAGCTGTTATCTGAATATTACGAAACCGTTTGATATTACTATGACAAGGAGCGGCGGCGGCATAGATCAGTTTTATAGTCAGCCAGTTACACAATCTCAGGCGTATAAAATACTCAAAATGCACCCTGACCTTTATAGTGCTGACGATAGCCCGCTGGGTAATTATAGCGAGGCTTTCTGGACGGAGGGCGCAACAGAGTCTGTTATAAGAGAGGTTGCGTCGCAGATGAAAGAGATAGGCAACTTTGCCGACAACTCAATGATTGGATATTATCCTAACGAATTAAACGCCGCGATTAAAAAGGTTATGGGCTATGACGGGCTGCGTATCAACTTAGGTAATGGGGAAAAGTTTTATGTTGCTTTTGAGCAAAATCAGATAAAAGATATAAACAACGTCGCGCCTACCTCGTCAGTAGATATTCGCTACGCGCTTTCCGAGACGAAAGGCGCCGACAGGGTTATGACCGAATTGCCGAACGAAAGAATTACTGTTAAAGACGTTCTGACAAAAAAGGCAACGAGAGAACAAATTACCGAACAAATCAAGGGCGATACGAAACAATATACAGAGGGTTTTCAAATCGCTATGACAAACGCGCAGGCTGCCGTCGAAAGAGTAATGAAAGAGGCGGGCGTAGATGAGGCTACCGCAAAAACGAATTATGTTCGCGCTGGTAAAAACGCTGGTATGAACGCTCTCGAAATGGACGGGGCACAATACAGCCTCGACGGGGAAACGCGTGTCGGCGAATCGTGGGGCAAAATATGGCAGCCTGTCTATGCGTTAAACAAACGCGACGGGCAAGCATACGCAAAATTTCAGGAATACCTGCTGCATTACCACAACATAGACCGTATGGCTGTCGGTAAGCCTGTTTTTGGCGCAGACGTAACCGCTGCGGACAGCCGTGCTGCTATCGCCGAAATAGAGGCGGCTTATCCGCAGTTTAAGAAGATTGCAGAGAAAGTCTGGAAATTTAACGACAATAATTTGCAACTTGCGGTAGATAGCGGTATGTATTCGCAGGAATACGCAGATCACCTCAGAGAATTATATCCGCATTACGTCCCGACAATGCGTGAGGAACACGCGGGCGGCGTAGCGGCAATTCAGGGGAAAAACAATATTCGCGTAAACAACGCAAAGAAAAAGGCTGTCGGGGCTGAAACAAGAATATTGCCGATAGATGACACCGTAGCGCAGCAGACTTTACAAAAATACTCGTCTGCAAGAGCAAACAAATTACTCGTCGATATTCTCAAAGGTAAAGTGCACGACGAATTTAAGGTTATTTCGTCTGAGGACGCAAATATAGACATTGATAGCGAAACTCTTGTAAAAACCGTCGAGGACAAGGCGAAAAATACGCACCAGATAACGTTTTATCACGACGGAAAGCGTATTACCGTTGAAACCTCTCGCAACTTTTTCAAGGGTATAGAGGCGTTCCAGCCGTCTGGCGACAGTGCGTTTAATAATGCTATCCTGAACGGCGCAGCAAAGATAAACTCGGCGTTTAAGAAACTTGTAACGTCTTATAACCCGTTTTTCTCGTTTTTCAGAAACCCGATAAGGGATATTCAGGACGCAGGTCTTTATACGCGTTATCCGCTTAGAAAATTTGCCGCTACATATATGGAGGCGAGGAAACAGATTGCAAACAACGGGACCTACTGGCAAGAGGCAAAGGCGGCGGGTATTACGTCAGCAAGTGTTTACGACTATGAAAAGGGCTTGAATTATAAGAATATGAGCGCCTATCAAAAAGCAACTCAAAAAATAGAGGCGGCGTCAAACGCTATTGAAATGGCGCCCAGACTTGCGGAGTATATTTGCTCTCGTGAGGCTGGTTTAAGCGTGCAAGAATCTTTATTGAGGGCGCAGGACGTAACGACGAATTTCGGCAGAGGCGGTATATTTGCAAAGAAACTCAATTCAACTATAATGCCGTTCCTTAATCCTGCAATACAAGGTTTTTCTAAAATGGTAAGAGCATACACAGGAAAAGACGCTGCTCTTTCGTGGGGAAATCTTATTGTGCGTAGCATATTGCTGGGGCTGGGAGCAACTGCTCTCAACGATTTGCTTAACAGCGACGACGAAGATTATCAGAATCTTTCCGACTACGTTAAGGAAAACAACTATGTAATCGGGTTTGGCGACGGAAATTTCATAAAAATACCGAAAGGCAGGGTTGTCAGCGTTTTGGGAGGCGCATATTTGCGCTCGAAATGGTATGCTCAGGGTGATGAGGACGCGTGGGACGGCTACCTAAAAAGTATTTCGTCAGCCGTAACGCCCGTTGATAACTTTACTCGCACTATTTTCAGCCCGATAACGGACTTAGCGACAAATACAACGTGGTATGGCGGCACGATAGAGGGACAGAAATTCAACGATACAAAGCCGTCGAACAGATACGACGAAAGCACAAGCAGCATTTCAATATGGCTCGGAAAGGTGTTTAATTACTCGCCTAAGAAAATTGACTATTTACTCGACCAATACGGCGGCATAGTAACGGATATTCTCTTACCAGCAACCACTATGCAGGCAGAAAGCGGCGTCGTTTCAAAGAACTTACTTGCAAATTCGACCACAAACAGCCGTTGGAGCACGGAGTTTTACTCGCAGATAGAAAAATATACTTATAAAAAGACCGACGGCGACGCGCAGGCTAAGGGAACCGTAAAATATCTCAATAGTATTAAAAGCACCATTTCGGATATGTATTCGCAAAAACGGCAGATACAAGCCGATTCGAGTTTGTCTAACAGCGAAAAAATAAGCCAGACGCAAATTATTCAGGCGGCTATAAACGCTTTAATGAAAGACAGTCTGACAAACGCAAAATATTTATATGAAGAACTCGGAAAATACAACCTTTCGGACGATAAGTTTGATAGCAGTTATATTGACGCTATAAGCACGGTTGTAGGCGCGGAATACGCCTTAAAAACGTATAACAAAACGGTTTACGAAAAAGCGGCAAATCTTAATAAACTCGGTATAAGTTACGACACTTATTACGATTATTACTTTGCTACGAAAGATATTACTGCCGACGTTGCAGCGAACGGAAAGAGCGTAAGCGGATCGCGTAAGGCAAAACTTATTCAATACACGCTCTCTACCAACCTGCCCGCCGCCCAGAAACTTATCCTTATAATGAGTTCTGGTTATTCCATATCCGACGGCGACATTTCGGGCTTAACGGCTAAAAAGGCAAAGAGCCTTGTCGCGCAGTATATTGCAAAATCTGGGTTGATGTCAGACGAAAAAACCGCACTTGCGAAAATGTGCGGTCTGACAGCAATAAACGGCAAAGTCTATCTGAATTAAAAAGCGGGCGCCTTTCGGGACGCCCGCCGTATTACTCCCATTTTGCGTATAAGGTCATATCGCCTTTAACGAGATCTGTTGCGGTGTTCCATTGAAAAGTGTAACTCTCATCTGTAAACCAGCCGCAGAATTTCGAGCCCTCAGGACAGGGAATTTCAATATCGCCTACAACACCGTTTTCTTTAACATTGATAGTAAACGTTTTGTTGTAGGTGTATGCTACTGTTTTGACTAACGTTGACGAGGACTCTGTTACCTGAATAGGTGTTGACTTAACCGTAACAGTATAGGTTTTATTGCAGCCCGTTAAAAAACTGCAAGCAAGCAGAACTACTAAAAGGAAAACAAGTATTTTTTTTCTCATAAAATTATACCTCCCGAAAATAAAAAGTGCGCCAACCGAAGTTAGCGCACTAAAAACACGAACTCCGTTTGTCGCCAAACAAATTGCATAGAATACCAGTTCTTTTGTATATCCTACCAGTCGGAATTTGTGTTTTTACCAAATTCATAGATAAGATATACAAACAAAAGGCATAAACGCCCTTTTATGCTAAAAGAACGTAAAAAATCAACCTTATGCAATTTGTCTGGCTCATATATTGTAGCATAATGAGAAAATTTTGTAAAGAACTATTGAGGCGTTAAACAAAAATTGAAAATTTCCGCAAAAAAACGACGCAGTAAAGCGTTTTTATAGGTTTTAGATATTTTTCGGGTAAAATTTTGAGTAAATAGTATGTTATAATCAACAACGAAAACAGCGCAAAGGAGCATATTATGGCTATTGTCCTTGAAGAAATACCGAAAAGCACGGAGGTTAAAAAGGCGATTTGTCCGCATTGTAAAAAGACAATTCACGCCGTAGGCTTTACAAAAGGCAGCAAATGTCAAGGTATAAGCGTTGTATGTAAGTTCTGCGGACGTGTTTACACAATAAAAGCAGATTAAAGCAAAATACCATATTCCATTAGTGCCAAAGTCCAAAGAGATTTGAGCCCCGACTCTTGCCAGTAAGAGTCTGAGGGCTCATTTTCTTTTTTATAAAAAAATAATCAAAAGGAGGTTGTTGGTTGTGAAAAATTGCGTAAATAAGGGGAATCCCTATGCTACTAACAAGGGTGGCGTTATAAAAGCACCTAAGCCCGTAACCGACCAGCCTAAGGCGGCTGTCGTTAAAGGCTCCGACCTTAGAAACGGAAAGAAATCTAAATAAGCCAAATAGGAGGACAAAAAAATGGCTGACGAAAAAGATAAAAATTTATCGCTACTTGACGAAGACGATACCGACGCGGGCGTTGACGAAGATATTGACGACGAAGAAGATTTTGAGATTGACGAAACCTCTGACGAAGAAGATACCGAAACCGACGAAACCGACGACGGCGAGAACGACGAAGAAGATGACGATATAGACGACGTGGATCTTGACGAGGACGACGAACTGGACGAGTCCGATAATGACGACGGGCAAGGCGAAGAAAACAACGACGGCTCGGAAAACGGCGACGATAACGGCGCCGAAGAAAACGGTCAAGACGACAAAGACGCTATCATAAATAGCCTTAAACAAGAGAACAGTAAATTACGCGAGCAAGCGAAAGAAACGCTGGAAAAACTCGGCATTAAGGTAGGCGATAACGTCGAGGAGGCGCTGGAACAGGCAGCAGCGGAATCTGACGGCATTTCCGTTGAGGAATACCGCAGAAATAAAAGCGAGGCAGCGGAAATCGCGCAGGCAAAGGAAACTGTCAGACGACAGAAATTCGAGGAACTTGCGGCTAACGACCTTGCCGAACTGAAAAAATCGTTTCCCGATCTGCTTGAAACTAAGCAAATTAAAGACGCTTTTGCAAATATCGACGAATTTGCAAAATTCGGTCGTCTGAGGGACAGCGGGATAGACGCTAAAACGGCGTATCTGGCTGTTAAAGGCGACGATATACGAGCGAAACAGTCCGTTGCGGCAACCCAAAAGGCTGTAAATGACGGAAAAGGACATATAACGTCTGTCGCGCCGAAAAAAGCCTCTGGCGATAGCGTAACTATGCCGAAAGAAATCCTGAGAGAGTGGCGGGATATGTTCCCCGATAAAACGGATAAGGAAATAATGCGACTCTACAAAAAAACACTATAAGGAGTAAAGAAATGTTTAATTTAAGAAAAATCATCAACGGCAGAATCAACGTGCCTGAAATGGAATTTTTGCCCGTTACCGCGAGCGAAACTTTCAAGGCAGGCGAGGCGCTTGTTTTATCCAGCGGAAAACTGACGAAAGCAAGCGGAACCACGAAACCCACTTACATTGCCGCAAAAGACTATGTAGCACCCGCGTCGGGCGCTGAATTACTACCCTGTTTCAGAGTAGAGAAGAATATGGTCTTTCGCGTCCCTGTAACTTTTTCGTCCACTCCCGTAGCGCTCGTTCTGGGCACTAAGGTAACGCTCCACACCGACGGTCTGGGCGTAACGGACGTAACCACGAGCGGCGTTGCAACCATAGTCGATACGCTTTCGGCTGGCAGCACGACGGGCGACGAAATCGAAGTTATTATCGAGTAATTAAGAGGAGGAGTAAAAAATGGAAATTTTATTTTCTAAACTTGCGGGAAAAAACGATCCGTATATCGGCAAATTTGAACACCCCATAAAGGCGCTTATCGAAAACGAGAGCAACTCTCTCGAAAAGAAGAAAACGCTGCTTGACGTTCTTTACAACGTCGAAAAATCTAAGCGTTACGCCGAAACCGTTATGGGACAGGGCGATTTTGGCTTGTTCCAGAGCGTAAAAGAGGGACAGGGCGCTGAAAACGACGCACCTGAGGGCGGTTTCAAAAAGACTATCGAGCATATTCCTTTTATGAAAGAATTTACTATCACTAAGGAAATGCTTGACGACGCGAAATTTGGTTTACCGACCGAATTTAAGAACAGACCGAAAGGCTTTGTTCGTGCGTATTACAGAACGCGCATTAAACTCGGAGCGTGGGCTCTTGCGAACGCTACGAGCACGAGCGGCACCTTTAACAAGGCGAAAGTCGATTTAACCGTAGGCGACGGCTTGCCCCTTTTCCACAACGCGCACACCTATTCGGCAAAGAAATTCGCGGGACAAACTCAGTCTAACTTTTTCTGGGACGACAAAATGAGTGGCACGACCGCGAAACTCGAAAAGGCTCTCGGTGTTCTTGCGAATAAAATGCGTAACTTTAAGGACGAAAACGGCGAAACGCTCGGCTATACGCCCGACATTATCGTTTTACCGTCCAACCGCCCCGAACTTGAACTCGACGTCAAGAAAGTTATAGGCTCCGAAAGAACTACGGGGACCGACTATAACGATATAAATACTCAGTATAACAACTGGACTATCGTTATTCTCGACGGCTGGGAAACGAGCGACGACAGGTTTATGCTTATGTCGTCTGAGGCGAATCAGCAACTTATGGGCAATATGTTCTATAACCGTGTCGCTCTCGACGTTTCGAGCGAGGTCGATATACATACCCGCAACCTTATTTGGAACGGCTATTGCCGTATGGGTATAGGTTTCACGAACTGGAAACATATTTTGCTTGCTGTAACCGCTGCAAACGCCGTTTCCAACGCGACCGACCTGTCGCTTTCCTAAGAAAAACTACGGCGGCTCTATCCTGCTTTTGCCGCCGTGTTTTGTTTTTAGCGGGGCTCGTGGTTATGAGGCGCGAGCCCCGTCTGAAAATTACGATTTTTTTGAGGAGGTTTTAATATGACTATAAAAGAACTCTACGACTCAGTAGCGCAGTTAGGTTTTGAAACCTCGCTTGAAGATGACGATAGATTTTTTTTAGCAGCAAACAGGGCAATTATTCAGATAAACCGTTTAAGACCTAAAACCGCGAAATACGAGTTAAGCCATTTTCCGATTGATAATTTGCTTGGCAACAACAATTACGAGCCTGTCAGCAAGGACGACGAGGCTCTTATTTTCATTACGGACAATGCAAAGGCTTATTATTTTGAGTGCAACGGAAACGGCACCGTCGTTATAGAGAAGAATACGAACGGGGACGAGTGGACCACGATAGGATCTGTCGCCCTTTCGAGCAGCAACGGTGATTTTGTAAAATACAAAGGCTTTATTAAAGACGGCACGAGTTTTGTTTCTGGCACGGTCCGCTTGAAATTTTTAGGGGACTATGTATATCAGGTTAAAAATATCGCTCTATACGGCAAATTACGCTCGGACAGCGCAGATGATATTTTCAACTGTTCCGAGTATGTCGTTTATGATATAGCCAGCCTCACAGACGATTTCGCCTCGTTTGTGTGTCCTCCGATAATGGACGCGGGACAAGATAGGGGGTTTATTCTGGATTCAGATTACTTTGTAACTGAGCAAAGTAAACTCCTTATGCCCGCGTCCGTTAAAGGCTTATTTCACGTCAGATATTACAAAAAAATATCGTCTATAAGTCAAGATGATGACGACGAAACAACCGTTATAGACCTTGACGACGATATGTGTGCGCTTTTACCAAATCTCGTAGCAGCGTATATCTGGATAGACGACGAGCCCCAAAAAGCAGAATATTACCTTTCGCTTTACAGGGAGCAGGCAGCAGAAATTGTTGTTTCGGCAAAAAAATTTGAGCCTGTTGTTTACAGGAATAAAAACGGGTGGTAAATATGGCGAACTCCTTTAAGACGAGAGAAAATCTTAATAAAGGCTCAAACGAATATAACAGATATTACGGCAATTTTAGGGGCGTTGATTTTTCCAACGATCATACACAGATAAACCCCTCTCGACTTGCTTATGCCGTCAATATGTATAAAGACTATCGCAGTAAGCAAGGCGTCGCGCTTGAAACGATAGCGGGCTTTCGCAAACGTTGTTATTTTGCAAAAGTTCCGACTATAAGCAGCGGAAAGGCGACGGGCGTGTTTACGGAAACGACGGAAAAGGAAATTTACGGTATTTTCTATTTTAAGTGTAAAGTAAGCAACGAGATTCAAACGAGAGTGCTTGTGCATAGCGGCAAAAAACTGTATTTATGGCGCAATTATCCTCAGTCGGTAAATGTGCCCGCTACGGCAAAAATAACGCTGCCTGAGCCCGATTCTGAAACCGAAATAAACAATACGACCGTTAAAACCTTTAACGTTGTTTTGAGTTTTCCGTGCGCTGCCGTGATAGGCTTACATAGGCAGACTGGCGAGGACGTTACGCTCAACGTAACGGGGTATGCCTCTGCTACGCAAACGCTGACGATTGTCAGTTCTGAACTTGCGGCAGACGAAATACTCGATATTTCATATTACGAGAACGTGTCAACAGTCAGCGACGTGCTTTTCTCGGATATGAATCAGAAAAAGAGCCAACATTTTATTTTTAACAACCGTCTGTATATCTTAGACGGTAAAAATTATCTCGTATATAACGGGACTACGGTATCAGCCGTAAAAAACAGCGCGTATATTCCGACCACTTACATAGGAATAATACCCGCTGGCGTAAACGCAAATATAGGCACGGAATACGAGCAGCGCAATATCTTAACGCCGAAATTCAAGCATACGTTTGTCGCGGACGGTGAAACGACTAAGTTCTGTATGAACGAAAACAACCTCACCTCCGTTGAATCCGTAAAAGTTTACGGCACGGAAAAGACCTTGACGACCGATTATACGGTAAACCTTACGACAGGGGAAATCACGTTTACAACCGCACCCGCAAGTCCAGAAAGCGCGGGTTATGAACAGGGTTATGCTGGCGTTGAAATTACTGCGTCAAAGGTTTATACGTCTATCGACGGCGTAACAGATAATATGACCGACATTTCCGAACTTATAACAAAATGCACGCTTTGCACCACCTACGACGGCAGGGTGTTCTGCACGGGAAACGCCGATTATCCAAATCACGTTTTCTTTTGCGGGCGAAACAGCACGGGCTACGCAGATCCGTCGTATTTCGGTATTTTGAACTATATGCAGGACGGCGTGGGCTTATCGCCTATTACGGGTATTATGTGCGTTTCAGATACGCTTATGGTATTAAAAGCCGATACGCAGCAGGACAGTTCTATTTATTTTCATACTGGGACCGACAGCAATCAGAATTTAATACCGCGTATATATCCGTCAATACAGGGTTTGTCTGGTTTAGGCTGCGTCGGTGCGTGCTGTAATTTTTTAGACGATCCGATATTTGTTTCTCGGCTCGGCGTCGAGGGCGTTTCGCAATTAAAAATATCGTCTGAACGTGCAAACGAACACAGGTCTTATCTTATAGACGCAAAACTTATCAATTCCGAATTGAAAAACTGCGTTTTAGAGGAGTGGGGCGGGTATTTGTGCCTTTTGGTTGACGGCAATATCTTTCTCGCCGACAGCCGCCAAAAATACGCCGACGAAACGGGCGCAATTCAATATGAGTGGTATTACTTAGAGGGAATCGGAGTTTTTGACGGTCAATATAAGGAATATCACTATTCAAACGTTTTGCCTGCGGAATTTGAGAATATTACCGTTACGCACGACGGCGAAGAATATAAAATCGAACTTGCGAGCGCGGTGTATTTTGCAGACGCTGACGAAACAAAAGACTTACGCGGAACGATAGCGAATCCCGCCGACGACAGCGGCAACGAAAGCCAGCAAGTTTATTCGCAGTTAATAACGGCGAATTTCAACGACATAGAAACGCAAGTAAATATTCTTTATACCATACACGAGGTTATAGATATTTACACTAACACGGTAAAAGAAAAACACCTGTATTTATGCGAAGATTACGGCAACTATACGGGCGGCGTCTTTAAGAAAGCAAGTGTTCTGAGTTCGTTAGACGATAATTTGTTTTTCGGCTGTATAAACGGTGTCGTCTGTTCGTTTAATTTCGACCAGCGAAACGAGGACGGCGAATTGCCGCCGAAAACTTATAACTTTGACGAGCGCACCATTTTCAGCGGCTGCGCTACGCTTATGGATAACTGTCAGATTCCGCACCTCACGAAAACGACGATAAAACGCTCTACGGTTATAAAAACAAAGTCTTTCCGCAACTCGTCGGCGAAAATCAAGGTCAGAACGAATAAAACTCCGTATAAGCAGATCGCGCGAATAAACAGCGCCCTGTTTTCGTTCGAGGATATGGACTTTTCGGACTTTTCTTTTAACACAACGGAGCAGAGTTTGTTTGCCGTCAAAGAGAAAGAGAAACAATGGGTAGAAAAACAATACTTTATTTATTCAGATGAGTATTTGAAACCGTTTGCTCTCTATTATGTTTCTTTTAGATACAGGGTTGCAGGAAGATATAAAGATTAAACGAGGTAAAAATATGAGTGCTAAAACATTACAAAAAATTACCGCAACACAGATTTCAAAGAACGGCGTTCAGGCTTTGGCGACGCGTCCGAACAGTTCGGCGCAATACGGGCAAGGCGGTCTGTCGTCAACGGAATTGAAATTGTGGTTTGATAAATTCACCACGTTTCTTGCGAGTAAAATAAATGAAATTCAAGACGCGCTCTGCGGCGAAGAAAACGCAGGGGAATATATCCGCGTTCTCTTAGACGAACAGGGTATATATAACTTAAACGAGTTAGTAACGTCGTTTATAAACGGCGATTTTGCGGACGACGTGTTAAAACTTTACCCCAACGCGTCGGCACAGACAAAACAGACGTTACAGACGATTATAAACAGCATTGCCTCCAACATTGCTACGGCTTTTACGGATATTGCAGCGCTTGACAGCGGTAAATTAAGCAAGGTAACGTCAACTGCGTCATACAAGCGCGCCTATATCATTATGCCTGACGGGACGCAATCGACCGTGCTTATATCAGAATCGGCTGTCGCGGGCAATATTCCGCTTTATAACAGCAACGGTCAATTATGCTGCGCGGTTCCGACGTCATCAGAACACGCGTCCAGCAAAGGCTATACGGACACTCAGGACCTTTTGTTAGGTTCTCAAATTGACTTAACGATTGACAGCAGCACGTTTAAGTTAAAAGCGAAACTCAAAAATTTTGAGGGCACCGTTTTAAGTGAAAGCAGCGAAATAGACTTGCCGCTGGAACAAATGATAATCAACGGCAGTTATAATTCGACTACGAAAAAACTGTCTTTAACGTTGCGCAACAATCAGGACGGCGTAGATAATAACACCATTGAAATTGATATTTCAAGTCTTATTTCGGGGCTCGTAGCGGAATCGCGCACCGTCAACGGAAAACCGCTCAGCGGAAACATTGTGCTGACCGCAAACGACGTCGGGGCTTATAGCACGTCCGAAACTTACTCTATGGAAGAAATAGATCAGAAAGAAATTTACGCTCACGCGGCTTTCTGGTCGGAGGAATCGGAGCACGCGAGAGGCTATACGAAAGGCGGGAAAATCGACAAAAGATTTAAGGAAATTGACGCGCTGCTTGCCGCTGCGGGCGTCAGCATAGAGACGTCGCTCGATACGTCAAATTATCACCTTACCGTTTCGCTGAAAAACAGAAAGGGCACAACGCTCAGTTCGGGCACGATAGATTTACCGATCGAAAGCCTTATAACGAACGGCTCTTACGCAAACGGCGTTTTAACGCTTACTTTGCAGAGCGGCAGCGTGATACCTGTTGACATTTCCTCTATTATCAGCGGGCTTGTCCCCGATAACAGAACGATAAACGGCAAGGCTCTTTCGAGCAATATAACCCTCACGCCTGAGGATATAGGGGCAGCCGCCGCCGACGACGTTTATTTGAAAACGGAAACGTATTCTAAGGAGCAGACTTATTCAAAAACCGAAACGGATAATAAAATCAGCGGCGACATTGAAACGGCAAGTCAAAACCTGAAAATAGCGATTGAGGAAGAACACCAGAGCGTCGGCTATGCTTATTTTTCCAGCGAATCTGAAAAAGCCAGCGGATATATAAAAGGTGGTCCGATAGATAAACAATTTAAGGCAATTATTGAGAGAATAGCCACTCTCGAAAATAGAGAATAACAGTTATAGGAGGATAAAATATGTTATTGGAAAAAACCAAAATTTACGGCGTTGACGGAGTAGGACAATCTTCGCCCACGCTAACGAGGACAAACGCGGCTGTCGGGCTTTCATACACTCGCGGCGCAAGCGAGGTCGTAAGTGATTTCGACAACTGCTATCCGTGGAGTGAGATGAAAGAGGTTGTGGACGAATACGGAAACGTATTTATCCGTATTCCGAAATTCTATACGAAAATCACGAAAAACGACAACGGCACCTATAAGCACCAGATTTCGGGCTGCCGTTACGACGGTTTCGGCACGCTTTTCGTGGACGGAAAGGGCAACGAACTCGATTATATACTTGTAGGTAAATACGAGGGCTCGGCGGTTGCGTCTGGCGACGTAAATTATGACGCGTCTAACGCAAAAGTAAAATCGGCGTCAGGTCAGACGGTCCTTGTCAATATAACGAGAGGGACTTACAGAACGCGCTGTAAAAACGTCGGCAAAGGCTACCAGCAATACGATTTCCTTATCGACGCAATAATTAAAGAATTATTTTTAATTGAGTTTGCAACAACCGACTCTCAAAGCATTATGAAAGGGTGGACCGACGGAAACGCGGCGGCGCTAATCACAGGGCATACCGACCTTGTAAAAACTGCGTCGGGCTCTTGGAATAATAACCACGAAGAAGATTGTGCTACTTGCAATACAGACGGTAAACACGCTTGTAAATATCGTGGAATCGAAAACCCGTTTGGCAACGTCTGGAAATGGTGCGACGGTATCAATTTCAATGCTGAAAAAATATACGTCTGCGAAGATCCCGAATTTTATGCCGACGATACCTATGTCGCGCCCTATACCTATATGGGCGATAGACTTATGTCTGAGGGTTATTTGAAAGAAATTAAATATTTTGCAAAGAATCCGCTTTTAGGTTATGCCGCTGCAATAGGCGCTGGATCTAATACATATTATAGCGACTATTATTATGTAAATAGCACGGGCACCGTGTTGGGCTGCGGCGGGCGCTGGGCTGACGGTGTGATTCGCGGTCTCTGGAGTTGGGACGGGGGCTACACCGCGTCGAGCGCGGACGCGAGCGTTGGCGGGCGTCTTTGTAAAAAACCTCTTTGAGGGGGCTAACGGGGGACGCCTCCCCCGAAAAAGAAAAGTTTTTCTCATAGTAAATTAAAAAATGGGGTTATAAACCGAATACAGCCGTGTTGAACTGCGGCGGGAACTGGAATAACGGTGTGAATAACGGTCTCTGGAATTGGAACGGGAACAACACCGCGTCGAACGCGAACGCGAACATTGGCGGGCGAATTTGTTGCAAAACGAATAAACATAGGGTTTATAACTCACAGACCACTCGGTCAGAAATAGCCGTAAAGAGTGTGGTTTAGTAAGCCGCAAGGATTTGAAAGACCATAAGGCAGCAACAAAGACTCTTATAAAAAGGACACAATGAAAAGAGCAGGATATTTATTTGAAAAAATAGTGTCGAAAGATAATATTATTTTGGCGATACACAATGCTACGAAAAATAAAAAGAAAAAGCGCGGCATTGTAAAGGACGCGGCAGAACGCCCCGAACATTACGCCGAAAAAATACGAGAAAAACTTATCAACGGAACTTACTATTTTGCCCCGCCGATATTAAAAACTCGGCGGGAGCATAAGAAAGTCAGGCATATAAAAGTGCCTAAATTCTATCCCGACCAAATAATACATTGGGCTCTTATGCAGATTATAGAGCCTATCATCTCGCGGGGTATGGATAAATACTGCTGCGGATCCGTGAAAAATCGCGGGACGCTTGCGGCAAAGAGAGCCATAGAGCACTTTATCAAGAAAGACAGACGTATCAAATACGTTATGAAAGCGGATATACACCATTTTTTCGAGTCTGTCGATATTGAGGTGTTAAAACTGAAATTTCGACGGGTAATTAAAGACAAAAAGGTGTTGAAACTTATTGATGAAATACTTGATAACGGAGGGGCTGGGCTGCCGATAGGCTACTACACCTCGCGGGCTTTCTCAAATTTTTATCTGCAACGTTTCGACCACGAAACAAAAGAAGATTTGCATATCAACCATTATACGAGATATGCGGACGATATTGTGTTTTTAGACAGTAATAAACGGAAATTGCATAAAGCAAAATACGCCTTTGACAAAAGTCTGGGCGCCGAAAATCTAAAACTTAAAGACGATTGGCAAGTCTGGAAATTCGGCTCGCGTCCGATTGATTTTGTGGGTTATAGATTTTACGGGAAATACACCGTTCTACGAAAGAAAATGTTTTATTCTCTTACGCGTGCAGTCAGAAAAATACAGCGTTTCGGGGTTAGACTACGACAAGTAATGCGATTTTTGTCTTATATGGGCTGGGCAAAAAGAATAAATTTCAAAAAATACTATGTCGAACATATTAAGCCCGTGATAACAAAAGGTAGAGCGTGCAAATTTATGGCACATAACGCAGCCGTATTGTCAGCGGTTGAATAAAAAAATTGGAGGTAATCAAAAATGGCAGCAAAACGTTTCAGTAAGGTAAAATGGCTTGAAAAAGCAAACGAACAGGTAGAGCAGGGCTTTCTTTCGGAAAGAGAACGCGACGACGCGCTCGAACTCTGGGTAAACGACCTCGACGGCAAAACTTACGAGGAAATCACGGCGAACGGAAACACTATGCCCGACGACTTTTTCGTAATCAATTAAGCGGGGTAAGATATGAAAATGGAATATAAACTCATTGAGATCGTGAAAAAGGGCTTTATCCTCACGAGAGAGCCTGAACTTATAGACGGGGACCTGTTTATAAAGTTTACAAACGCGCCCGATAACGCTACCGCAATTTTTGAGAATAAAAACGGGGACAGCCTTTATCGGACCATAGATAAAGAGGAGTGCAGCGTCCCGAAAGACTTTTTGGACGGTGTTATTCGCTGCAAAGTCGTCGTGCTGAACGGTAAGCCTGACGCACCAAAATTCGACTGCGAAAATATCTACACAAAAAAACTCGACGATAAAATAATATGCTGCCCGAACGGTATTGACACGCCTTTGCAGATTGTCGAAATGCTATCGGGGCTGCAAAGCGTCAGGGACGATCTGAGCCGTCTTTTTGACAAACACGAAAAAATCTCTCAAAAACTCGATAAACTTATCGAGGGCTACGAATTTGAATAACGGAGGTAAATTTATGAAAACCAAAATCAGAAAAGGTTTAGTAACCGCGCTAATTTTATTTGCAATATGCTTATTCTTTGTAAGCATATTATACTGCGTCCACGCTCCGACGAGCGCCTACGCCGAAGAAATTACGTCGTCTGAGGAAAGCGTCGTTGTGAGTGAAACGCCCGCCATTTCGGAAGATAATACGTTTTTCGGGGTAATATTCAAATGGTGTCAGGACAATATTGTGCCTATACTAAGCACGGCAAATCTCGGCACGATTATAGGCGTTATCGTTGCTATAAGGCGTGAAATAAAAGACAATAAAAAGCATAAAGAAGAAATAACGTCAGAAACCGCTACGAACACTCAGAGCAATTCCGACGCTATAAGCGCAATGAATACCTTAATTGCAAAATATAACGACTTTGAAACCTACATAAAAGAATTGATAAAAACGGAAATGGCACGAAACCCGCAATTTCAGGAAATTACGGCATACGGCAAGGCTACGCTTGAAATATTGTCTGCCGTGTATGCAAACAATAAAAATATTCCTCAGGCGGTTAAGGACCTCGTGCAATTAAAGTATGTGGGAGCATTAAAAGACGTTGCGGAAACAGCGGAATCGGTGAGCGACGAAAGCGCGGGGAGTAATGTATGAAAAACAGCACGAAAGGAAAAATACTACGTTATTCAAGCGTAATCGGGCTTGACGTAGGCGCTCCGCTTGCCGCCACCTTTGCGTATTTTCCTATGTGGGTGCAGCGGGGCTCAGATACGACCATTTCGGGTATTTTCGTTGTGTTTGCGCTGCTGTCGCTCATACCTGCTATTCTCGTCTTTAAGCAGAAAATAAAAACCCCTGCCGTCTGGACTATGTGGGTAATTGTTTTTGTTATGCTTTTAGGGCTTTATCAGATAATCGAGCAAATGCTTGTTATATCTGCCGTAGGCGCCGCCAGCAACGTTTTAGGGGCAGGGCTTTATAAATGCGGCGAGAGTATAGAAAATCGCGACAAAATGGCAAATACAGGGTTTATACCTATGCAGGGAGGTAAAGAATAATGGTAGATCCTATTGAAAGAAGAACGCCGCCAGCGCAAGAGCCTACCGATAAAAAGGTAATACGATTCCGTTCTGCGAGAAAAACATTTTTTCAGAGTTTACTGCGGAACACGGGCGTGTTTGTAAGCATATTTATAATGTTTGTCGTAGTGGTTGCTTTTACCACCGACTTACAGGTTTCCAGCCTCGCAGACTGGGGCGCTCTGGGTTTAACTTTTTTTGTTTTATTCTTTTGCGCCTATTCTATGTATATCAACTGTTCCGATAGCGGGACGCGAGCGGGTAAAGAAACAGACACTTACACAAAAAGACGTGATGAATACGACGAGGTTAAAAACACTATTGCAGTAAACAAAATGCAAGGGAAATTACCTGAGTTTTGTCAGCATTACGTCGAAGAAGAACTCGAATTGACGCGTAAAACTATTCTTGCGGACGTCGGCATAGAGTATGACGACTATAAAAAGAATTATCTCGGAAAGGATAAAGAGTATATTCTAAAACTTGTCGCCGACGGGAAACTGTCGCAGATTCAGGCAGACACGATTATAAGCGCGAATAAGGTTAAGCCTATAAAACTTACGCCAGATATGATTTATAAGCGTGGCAGGGGCAACAGTAAGCGCAGCCCTTTGAGCGTAAACCCTAAGACTAAAAAAAATACAAGGTTTATTGTAAAATTTATAACGTCTTTCATAACGTCCGCACTTATGTCTATAATCGTTTGCGAGGTTATCGTAACACCGAACTGGGCGACTTTTGCGGCGTGCTTACTCAAATTATTTATGGTTGCAATGAACGGGTTTTTTGGCTATAAAATGGGCTATGAAAACATAGTTATTGATACCGTAGAATATATGCACGACCAAATCGACCTTATGCAGCAGTTTCTTGAATATGTGAAATTAGAGCCTGTCAATTTTAAAAAAACCGCCGAAACACAGGCAGAGGCGGAAACGGAAAAAACAACTACCACGCCACCCGCAGAAAACAAAAATACCGTTCCTGCAAAAAGTTAGAAAAAAATTTTAAAATTTGAAAAAATTTTGAAAAACTTTTGAGGCAAATAAAAAATTTTTTGAAAGAAAAAAAGAAAAATTTTTCAATTTTTTTTGAAATTAAAAACGAGAAACTTGCAAAAAGTCAGGTTTTATCTATCGTTTTTATAAATGCAAGTGTTATACTTTTGCTATGCACTTGCATTATTTTTTTATGCTTTTGGTATGCTTTTGCTATGCAAAATTATGCAAATAAAAATCAAATCAAATATAAAAGAAATTTAAATTAAAAGATACTAACGTATCTTGATTGATAGAAAGAATCGCGCACGCGCGTAGCCTCAAAGGGTAAGCGTTGTCTTTCTTTTTGAGGCTTTTAATGTTGTTGAAAAATGTTTAACATTGTGTTATAATATCGGCACCAGCAGGAGGCAAATAAACAAATGATAGGTGTCAGATTAACAGCACGGCAAAAACAATACGCTTTAAAAATGTGGCTTGAAAACAAGGTTGATATTACAAAAGTCGCATATAGAACTAAATGCACGGAGCGCACTCTTTGGCGTTGGAAAGCGCAGTATGACGGGACGCTTTCAAGTCTTGAAAATAAATCTTCTAAACCCCATACGCCGCACCCTAATTCCCATACAGAAAACGAGGTCGCAGAAATAAAAAGGATATTTGAGAAAAACCCGAATATAAGTTATTCGGAGGCTTTCGGAATACTCAGAACGGAACACGCGTATTCGAGAACTTATTTCGGCTTTTGGCGTTTTGTCGTTAAAAGCGGAATCCGTCCACATAAAGAGATCGTGGATAAATATATCGAGCAGCCATATAACACGCCTGAAATGTTCGGAATTAAAATGCAAATGGACGTTAAGGTTGTGCCGAAAGAGTGTAAAAAAGGCGAGTTTAGACGTGAAAAAGATTATCAATACACTATGATTGACGAGGCGACGCGGGAAAGGTTTATTTACCCTTACAAAGAACAGAGCACGTTTTCGACGGTAGATTTCCTTAAAAGAGCCTTTGTTTATTTCGGATATTTGCCTGCGATAATTCAGACGGATAACGGGACAGAGTTTACAACGCCGAAAATAGCAAAGGAAACGACAGTAAACGCCGTAGATAGATTTTTAATGAAATACGGCATAATACATAAACTTATACGCCCGCACACGCCCAGACATAATGGAAAGGTGGAGCGCTCGCACAGGAGCGATCAGGAAAGTTTTTATAATTATTTGACATATTCTACCTATGACGAATTAAAAGAGAAAATGGCAGCGTGGCTAAATAGATATAATAATCGCCCGCACTCATCTTTAAGAAACAGAGAGGGCAAACGGGTTTGGTTATCGCCGCTACAAAAACGAGCCGAACTTTTAGAAGATTACAGAAAGAACGGTTTTAAGGACGAGAACGAAAACGAAATTAAAATCAGGTTTTTGAAAAAATCAGCCTAAAATAAAAAAAGAATATTTCAAAAGAAACTCCGCAAGCGCGGAGGGTTTTGTTATGCGCCCTTATGCTGTTATGATTGACTTTTTTAATTAAAAAGAGTATAATCTTATGGCGTAAGGGTTTTTCTTACTCCAAAACGGGCTAAAAACAGCCTTTCAAAAAAAAATTTTCAACAATTTTCAAAAAAGTATTGAAAAATGGTTGACAAATCACATTAAAATTTTAAAAAGGTATTGACAAGTCCATAATTATGTGTTACGATAATATCGAAGGAATTACTTTAACGTTAAAGTAAAATATATGGGAGGTTACGGATATGAAAAAGGGTACGAAAAATATTTTTCTCGTTATTTTTTCGCTTATTGTGGTTGCGGCATTTGTTATAGCAGGCTGCGGCGGCAAAGTAGAAGACGGCGGAGAAGAAGCGGGGAAGATGAAGGGGCTTTTCGGTGCGTCCGCCGACGGAATTGAAATGACTACCGACTGGAAATTCACGGACACGACGTTTGAAACCGAAAATGCGAATGAAGAAAGCGTTGTTTTTTCAAAGAATATGCTTAACGATTATGCCGTAGGATATTCAGTCAAGATTACGAAAACAAGCGACGCAGGAGATGCACTGCTCGGTGCATACGCCTACTACGCGGATTCCGACAATTACGTTAAGTACACCGTTAATGCGGCGGATAAAACGCTGACGATAAAATGGTCAAGCGGTTTCGATTCTTACGAAAACACTCTTGCAATCGGCGGCGGCGTTAATTTTAATGACTACGTTTCCGTAAAGGTGGAAAGAATAGCGAAAGAATTCAAATTTTTCATAAACGGCGAAATCGTGCAGGGCAAAACGTACAGTTTTGAAGACGCGGGGCAAGTAGGGTTTATAAACAATTACGTTGCCGCATCTTACAAAGATTTTGCGTTTGCGGAAATTACGGAATTCTCCGATGCGTCCATAAGTATGAGTGCTTTTACCCAGATCACCAGAGAAGGAACGGGCAGAGGCACATGGACTTTGGAGGGAGACACCATAACAAACGATTGTGCCGACATTTGGGAAACTTACGTTTTTGACAATACGTCGATTAATATGGTGCTGGATCTCGATTTTACGCGTATCGAAAGTGCAGGCAGCGAGCCTTTGGGCGGTTTAAGCGTATATCTCAACAGTTCCAACTGGTTTACGATGTTCTTTAATGACGACAGTGCGGAAATATATTTGTGCGAAAAGGGTTATCAAGGCTGGACGGGACCGAGTATAATTATCAACATCGGCGAAACGAATACGAAGAATGTAAGAGTTGAAAAGGTAGGCGGCAGATTTGCCTTCTATATGAACGGAGTTTTGTTCAGGGCGATAGACGACGCAACTTTTATCAACAGCGCGTTTGCCATTGAAACGAAGCACGCCAAACAGAGCATAAAAATAAACGAATTTAAAGAAATAGACGATTTCACTGATGAATACGAATTCAGCCTCATGACGAAGACCAACTTTAACGGCGAATACGTTGACGGCGCATACGTATTCAAAGAGTCTCCCAGAGGACAGTGGGGCGGCAACACCGTTCCGGAACCGGGGCTTGAAGGCGGTTTGCATTTTGCGTTAGGGAATATGCTCGCCGTAAACTACACCTTTGAAACGGTGATTACGTTGTCTAAAGACGAAAACGCTTCCGGCTTGGCCGGTATTGCGGCGTTCTATCACTTCCTCGGAAACGGATTGTATCTTCTGATAGACTCCAAGACCGGTAACATTGATATGCTGGGTACGGCAATCACCGGAAGTTGGAACGGAGATATAAAGAACATAACCGAATTCGGACTTGAAATTACCGACGATATTCCCGTCAAGGTAGTTAAGAGAGCAGGCAGATTTACCTTCTATGTAAACGATATAGAAGCGATGGAATTTACGCACGCATATTATTCCGGTTCGGGTTGTTTCGGTTATGTGGCGACGTCTCCCGCGGCGGATAGCGAAACTACGGGGCAAATCGGAGCGACGTTCAGCGGCACGAGATTTACAACCGACAATTATACCTACGGCTACGGTGCGGACAACCACAGATTCCACTCTTGGCAAATAATAGAAGAAGCAACCTGTGAAAAAGACGGATTAAAGAAGAGAGTCTGTATGGATTGCGGCGAAGAGGAAAGTCAGGTGATACCTCAGTTGGATCACGACCTCGGTGCGTGGCAGATAGAAACGTATCCCACTTACAACGAAACGGGATTAAAGCAAAGAGTCTGTTCGATATGCCATAAGGTAATAGAAACCGAAATAATTCCGATAAAGACGGCAGAAGTAAATCTTACCGAAGAAAGCAAGGAAAATTACTCTTATTCCGCAAATCTGAAAGTTTCGGACAGCGGTGAAAATGCGTATGTGGGCGGATATGTATTCTATGCCGACGAAAGCAACAACATATCGTACAGAATAAATCCCGCTACCGACGTTTTGAGCGTGGTATCCGTAGTTGAGGGCGTCGAAACGACTTATGACGTAAATCTTACGGCGTTGGATTATGCAAACGGTGTGGACGTCCTTGTGGAAAAGGTGGGGACGAATTACCAGATAGCGGTCGACGATAAACTCGTATATGCCGACACTCTGACCTATGCGGGACCGGGCAAGTCCGGTTGGATAAGCGAGTATGCAACGGTAACCGCGACCGACGTTGCCTTTGAAACGTTAAACGCGTTCACCGAAAAAGATATTCTGTTCGGCGTACATGAAAACGCTGTACATATAGGGGACGGAGAAGGCAGTTGGGAAATAGACGGTAACGCAATTACAAGTAACTGCTATGCTTCCTATGAAGCGTTGTTCTTTAACTATGCGAACGGCGTTAAACCTATGGTAAACGTCAATGACGTATCGTTGACAGTCGTAGCGACTTACGGTGAGAACCATCCTCAGGGCGACGGCAGAACAGGTTTCAGAATATATTTGGACGGCAACCATTTTATAGACGCATACTACATCAATAAGGGCAACCCAGGAGACATAGTGTATTACGCGGCGCTCGGCGGCAATGCAGGTTGGCTGCTTCAGGGCGAAGGCGGCTATTATGACGACATACCGAATTACGTCGATCAGGAACCTGTGGAAATGCATCTGGAAAAAGTAGGCAAAACCATAAACTTCTATGCTAACGGAGTATTTTTAAGAGGTATAACGGCAGACTTTATAGAAAACAGCTGGATAAGCATCATCAACAAACATAACAGCAGAACGTATACGGTAACCGAGTATAAGACCATAAGCGAATTGACGGCGGTAACTTACGGATTGCTTGCGGGAACGAACATGGCTAAATCGTATTCCGACGGCAAATACACCTTCGAACAGTCCGCAAGCGGACTCTGGGCGGGTGCGCTGCCCGGACTGGAAGGCGGGTTTACGATGGCGCTTGTGAACGAGCGGGCTTGCGATTATACGTTTGAGAGCAAGGTAAAGATAGCGACGGAAAGCACTTCCAGCGGCACGGCAGGCGTTGTGGGATTCTGGAATTCCGGATCAAATAAGTCCTGGTTATACTTCGACAAAAACGGTAATATGGATATGTTCTATGATCTTTACGGCAACTATTCCGGAGACACGAAGAACATAAGCGATTTCGGACTGACCGTGGACGATGAAATAACGGTGAAAGTAGTGAAGGCGGGTAACAGGTTGGATTACTATGTAAACGGCACACTTGCCTACACACTGGAGACTGACTATATTATTACGTTTGGTAACCCGGGATTCTTCGGAACGATGCCCGTTGCGAACAGCGGCACGACAGGACAGTACGGAGCGACGTTCGAAATAGTTTCTTTAACGTTGAGTTAAAAAGCAGAGAAAGCCCGAATTGATTTTTGGGCTTTCTCTAAAATAAAAGGAGGGTATTATGAAAAAATTGACAAAATGGATAGCAATTCTGATGTCGGTTACAATGCTCGTAAGTTTTTCGGCATGTAACAAGAAGGAAGAAATGAGTTATGAAGACGATATGAGTAAGCATGTAACTCTTACCTTCTGGACGCCCGTTCAGGCTTGGGCGAAAGGCGGGATCGATACTCTTGCCGACAGCGACGTTTACAAGGAGATCGAGAAGAAGTTTAACGTAACCATCAAATTTACTCACCCCGTAGCGGGGCAGGAAACCACGCAATTCAATTTAATGATAACTAAAAACGAGTTACCTGACATAATAAGCCCTGCGCGTTGGTATCAAGGGGGTATTCAAAGAGGTATCGACGAAGGTGCGTTCCTCGACCTTACGAATCTTATCGAGCAGTATGCGCCCGACTATTACAGGACGATCAAGAGCATGAAGGAGATAGAAAGGGACGTGGTAACGGACAGCGGTAACGTGGGTTCCGTATGGGGAGTGTCTTTGTACGAAGAGTACCCTTGGTACGGGCCGATTCTGAAACAACAGTGGCTGGATGATGCAGGTCTGGACGTTCCGGAAACTATCGCCGACTGGGAAGAAGTTTTGACCGCTTTTAAGGAAAGGGGTGCGATCGCACCTATGATATGGCACTCGTCGGGAGTGGATCCCTTCGGTATCTTCCTTTCCGCATACGGTGCGGCGCCCGGTTGGTATGTAGATTATGAAACGAAGAATATAAAATACGGACCTGTTCAGGAAGGATTTTATCAATTCCTCGAACTTATACGCGACTGGTACAAGAAAGGCTTAATAGATCCTAATTTTTCAAGTACCGACTGGAATACGGCGCTGGAACAGATTACTTCGGGCGGTAGCGGTGCTATAATGCAATCGAGCGATACGATGGCGTCTTACTTTGATCCTAAGAACATCACATGGGTGGCTGCGCCTTATCCCGTTCTGAACGAGGGCGACGAAATACATTACAGGCAAGCAAGCGACTTTGCGTCTTCGGCGAATAACGCCTGCGCCGCGATAAGTACTTCCTGCAAGAATCCTGTCCGTGCGCTTAAAGTATTGAATTACGGCTACACGGAAGAAGGTGCGAAACTCTTCAATTACGGTATAAAAGGCAGGAGCTACACGGAAGACGAAGAAGGAAACATTACTTTCACCGATCTCGTCGTAAACAACCCGAATTATACGGTAAATCATGCCGTATGGCGTTATAAAATGCACGAAGGTACTTTTATCCGCGACGAACATAAGTCCAACCCCGTAATGAGCGCAAACGCGCAGTCTTATGCCGCCCGCGAAGCGTGGGGCAGAATAGATGCGTCCAGCGTATTGCCTTCGTTTATGACGTACACTCCGGAAGAAGAACGTAGGTTCAGCGATACCATGAACGATTTTTCGAATTATGCGGCGACACAGTTGTTAAAGTTTATTCTGGGACAGGAAAACGATCTGTCGAGAAGCGATAATCCCGATCTCATAAACAGAAACGGCAAATATCAACAGGAAGCGGAGAAATTAGACTTAGACGAAGTCGTGCAAGTCGTTCAGGCATCATACGACAGATATATGGCAAGAGTTGACTGATGAAAAACAAAAAAAAGAAACTGACTTTAAAAGCACTTAAAAAAGATTTCAGACAATACTGGGTGCTTTACCTTATGTTTTTGCCGATACTCGGGTACATAATCCTGTTCGGTTATGTACCCATGGTCGGCGTGTCAATGGCGTTTATGGATTTTCGTCCCAGACTCGGATATCTGGGTAGCGACTTTGTGGGTTTTGCGAATTTTACGAGGTTTTTTTCTTCGCCGAGTTTCTGGAAAATAGTAAGAAACACGTTTTCAATAAACCTGTTGGATCTGTTTTTGGGATTTCCGACGCCTATAATATTCGCGCTTTTGCTTTTTGAAATGTCAAACAAGCATTTGCGCAAAACGGTACAGTTTATCGCGATTGCGCCGCACTTTATTTCCGTCGTCGTTCTCTGCGGAATGATAACGGTCTTTTCGAGACAGGGCGGGTGGCTTAATTCTCTGGTCGCACAGATAAAAGGCGTAAGCCAGCCGTATCTGTTGGAAGAACCTAATTATTACTATCCGATATATCTGTTAAGTTCGATATGGGCGCAGATGGGATTTGCAAGTATCGTTTACTACGCCGCACTCTGCGGTGTCGATAAAAATCTGATCGAAGCGGCAAAAATAGACGGTGCAGGCAGAATGAGGCAAATGTTTTCCGTAACGATACCGTCTATATCGCCTACCATAATAATAATGTTCATTTTAAGAATGGGCGGCATTTTTGCGGTAGGGTTGGACAAGTCTTTGCTTTTGCAGACGCGACTTAACGAAAACGTGAGCGAAGTATTATCGACTTACGTCTATAAACGAGGTCTGTTGGCAAACGATTACGGCTACGGTATGGCTACGTCGCTTTTCAGTGCGGCAGTCAATCTGACGTTCTTGCTTATAACGAATACGATAGCAAGAAAAACGGAAACGAGTTTATGGTAAAGGGGCAATTAAAGTGAGAACAGTCAGATCCGAAAAAATTATAAAGAGTAAGTGGGACATCATATTCGAGTGCGTGGTGGGCTTTATCCTTATTCTGATAGGCTTGATGATACTTATTCCGATATTACACGTGATTTTTGCGTCGATAAGCGATCCTTCGTTCGTAAGGAATTATAAGAGCATTATATTCTATCCACGCAGTATTACTTTAAGAGGTTACGGGCTTGTATTTCAGAATACGGTCATTGTGCGAAGCATATTCAACACTCTTTTGTATGTTTGTTTGGGCGTATCGCTCAATATGGTCGTTACCGTAGTCGCCGCTTACGTGTTATCGTTCAGAGAACCTTTGTGGAATAAGTTTTTTATGAAACTGATAACGGTAACAATGTTCTTTTCCGGCGGGCTTATTCCTTTGTTCCATCTTCTGGACAATATGAATCTGCTGAATACGGCTTTTGCCGTCTTGTTGCCTGCCGCGATGAACGCCTGGAATATGATAATATTACGCACGGCTTTCAGGGGGATACCCGACAGTTTGATGGATGCGGCGAAACTCGACGGGGCGTCTTATGTCAAAATGCTGATCCATATAGTTATTCCCGTAAGCCTGCCTACGATTGCCATAATTTTTATGTACTACGTTTCGGGGCACTGGAACGAATGGTTCTCGTATATGGCGTTTATATCGGACAGGAACAAATACCCGTTGCAACTTATTTTGAGGGAAATTCTGGTAATAAACGATACGACCAACGTAATGCCGGGAGATCCCGATCTTATAACGGGGCAGGAAACGAAGGTGCTGGTGCAATACTGCGCGGCGATAATATCGGTAATACCTATGCTGGCGTTTTTCCCGTTTGTGCAAAAGTACTTTATGACAGGAGTCCTTATAGGATCGTTAAAAGGATAAAAATTATGAGAAAAATCGGTAAAACAATACTGAACATACTTCTGATATGTTTAGCCCTTACAATGTTTTTGACGGCAACGTCGTGCAAGAGTTCCGAGGAAACCACAATCCCGACGGAACTGACGGAAGAAGAAATATATATGTCAAACAAAACGGTAAAGATCGAAATTCCCGCAGAACAGTTCAAATTGACTTCCTGCGCAACAAGAGTTATCGGCGGAGCGAAAAATAATCTTGCCGTAATGTTAAATTCCGACTCGGGATTCGTAAACAATTCGAGGGGTTTTGCGGAGGTAAGTTTCGAGGTGCCCGAAAGCGGATATTTTCAGGTGGTTGTAAGCGGCGGGGCAAATTCTTATACTCCCGTCGAGTGCTGGATAAACGATTACGACCAGATGTTTTTGGAATTCAACACCTTGGGCTACTCGGATTTTACCACCGTAGGGTTTATTCGCTACTTTGAAAAAGGCGAGAACGTGATACGGTTTTTAGGACCGGGCAGTCAATATTATGCGGCGTTGGACGCCGTGTACGTTCGCGGATTTTCGACGCCGAATAACGTTTCCTCGGCAATGGAGTTGTCCGGCATAAAAATTCCCGAAGGCGAAACGGACATTATGAAACTTTTGCCGAAAATCGCGGGATTTACCTGCGAGTTAGCGGATTCTTCCGATACGCAGGTGATAAAAGCGGACGGGACTATTCTGCCTGACGGTAGGGACGGCGAAGACAGAACCTGCGATATAAAGATAAGGGTTAAGCGCGGTGATTTGTCGGTTACGTCCAAGGCAATAACCGTTACCGTGCCGAAAAACAACGGCACGGCACAGGAACTTGCCGACGAACTGTACGACAAATACCGCGACGGAATCGTCCTGCAAAAAAATCAGACAAGTCTTTCGATGTTGGACGACCTAAGAGGCATTGCTAAAATTTACGTCGAAGAGAGTTCCGACGAAAACGTGGTATATCTGACGGGCTACGTTACTTCGCCTGCCGCAGATACCGAATTGAAGATAAAATTAAGGGTAGAAAAAGAGAACGGCGACGTAGGCATAACCGACGAGATCGACGTAACGGCGTTGGGTGTGGGCGAAAGGCTTAGATACACCAACCCGTTGATAACGGGCGCAGATCCGTTCGTACAGTATTTCGACGGATATTATCACCACATACAGGCGGTACATTCTTCGACCAACGCTTCGCTTATATTGCAAAGGTCTAAATCCTTTATAGATTACAGCGCCACGGCCACGACGACCATTTATACTTTTCCTTCCTATGATTCCGAAGGATATAATCGTGAGGTGTGGGGTTGGTTTCCCATCCTGAAATGGACCGACGATCACTATTACGTTTACTATGCCGCAAGCAACGGTCCGAGTGAAAATCATCGTATGTTCGTTCTGAAATCCAATGAACCCAACGACCTGTATTCGGGATTTACCGATTTGGGTATGCTGAATTCCGGTGGATGCTGGGCGATAGGTCTTAATTTTTTCGAGTGGAACGACTGCTACTATGCTATATGGTCCGGATGGCGGGACACCAAGTCTTTCCCGCAAGTAACATACATGGCAAAAATGGAAAACCCTTGGACTATCGGCGACAGAGTTGAAATAAGTGCACCGGAATACGAATGGGAAGGCGTCGGCATAGGCACGCCTATACAGGAAGGTTCTATGGTTTTCGATTTTGACGGTAAAATCATAATGCTGTATAATGCAAACGGAAGTTTTTCAAACCGTTACTGTTTGGGTATGCTCGATTATGTAGGCGGGAACGAAACCGACGGGATATTGAATCCCGACAACTGGGTAAAAAGGGATAAACCCGTGTTAGACAGTACCGACAGCGTAAAAGCGCCGGGAGTTCCGGGACTTGTCAAAAGCCCCGATGACGGCGAGTGGTGGTTGGTGTTCCATTGCGCAAAATACGACGGAGCGGGTTGGGGACGCTATATAATGGCGCAACCCGTTGCGAAAGACGAGGACGGCGGACCGTTGTTCGGCAGACCCGTAAATCAGTATATCCCGATAAATATGCCGTCCGGCGACGACTACGATCCGTTTGCGCAGCAGTATATTCTGGCTTTTGCAAAAGAAGCGGCGCTGTCGGGCAATGCGAAACTCGAAAAAGATTATCTCACCTCTTACGGATATACGGTTTCAGGCATAAAATCGCAGGGAGACAAGGCGGTTTTCAATATCAACGTAGACAAGGCGGGTTATTACAAAATGATAGTCAGATATGCGGCGTTTACGCCCAACTCCTCTCATTTGTTGAAGATTAACGGGAAGATGAACAGACTTCCGGTTTATCGCTATTTCGGTCCGCAGGATTACTATATAGTGGAAACGGACGTGATGCTTGAAAACGGCAATAATGAAATAAGTTTTGAATATTTTGAGGGCGGCGAAGTCATGATTGAACTTGTCGGTGTCAAATACGCAGGAGAATAAGATGAAAAAAAATCCGATAGGGATAACCATGATAGGCGATCCTTACATACTTAAAGCAAAAGACGGAAAATATTACATATACGCCACTACTTTTGTCGAAGATGCACCCGATTTTTGCGGGTTTTACGTCTGGACTTCGGAAGATCTCGAAAGTTTCTCCGAACCTACGGTGTGTTATAGGAAAGGCAGCAGGTCTTTCGGTTACAGGGACTACTGGGCGCCCGAAGTCGTGGAAATCGACGGTAAATATGTGATGCACTATTCGGCAAGAAGAAAGGAAGACGAAAGTTTAAGGATCGGCGTTGCCGTTTCCGATTCTCCGACAGGACCTTTTATCGACGTATATGACAGAAAACCTATGTTTGAATCGGGTTGCGCGACCATTGACGGACATGTATTTATCGACGATGACGGAAAAAAATATTTTTATTACAGCAAAGATTGTTCCGAAAATATAATCGGGAACAGAAGAGAAAGTCATATTTACGTTGCGCGGTTAAGCGACGACCTGTTGAGTCTGACGAGTAGCGGGAAAATGGTTTTAAAACCGGAAAAAGATTACGAAAAAGCCTTTTACGATTATTACGGCAAGCAGGTTTACTGGAACGAAGGTCCGTTTTTGGTAAAACATAACGGCTTGTATCACCTGATGTATTCCGCTAACTTTTTCGCATCTTTAAATTATTGTATATGTTGCGCCGTTTCAAAATATCCCGACAGAGATTTTGTAAAATACGACGAACCCCTGTTGAAATCGATAGAAGGCAAGATGTCCGGCCCCGGACACAACAGCGTGTTGAAACTCGGGGATAACGAATACGTTTGCGTTTATCACGTGCTTACGGACAGCAAACATCCGAGTTTTAATAGGCAGATATTTATGAGTAAAATGAAGTTTGTAAACGACAGAATCGTAATAGAAAATCCTGAAATGGAGTGAAAGAATATGGAATTAAAAGGTAAAAAAGCGTTGATAGTGGGTGCGAGCCGCGGTATCGGCGAAGCAATAGCGAGCGCATTTGTAAGGGAGGGCGCGGATGTCGTTATCTCGGGCAGAAATATTGAAACGCTACAGGAAGTAAAAAAGAAAATAGAGAACGAGACGAACAAAGTTTTTTGTCTGGTGTGGGATATTAAGGACGTGTCGAGAGCGGGCGAAATCATGAATCGTGCATCCGAACTTTTGGGAGGACTCGACATAGTGGTCAATAACGCGGGAGTTATAGACAGGGAAGGTTTTCTGAACGTAAGGGAAGAAGCGTGGGATACCGTCATGGACATAAACGTTAAGGGCGTTTACTTTTCCTGTCAGGCAGCCGCGAATTATTTCATAAGTAAAGGCGTTAAGGGCAGAATTATAAATATGGCGAGCGAAACGGGATTCCAACCTTCTGCAATGCCGTACGGACTGTCGAAATGGGCGGTCGTGGGATTTTCCATGGGTATGGCGAAACATCTCTATAAACGCGGCGTAATGCTTTCTTCGATTGCGCCCGGTCCCATCACGACGGATATGATGTGTTGGAAAGAAGGTTTACCGAAAGATTTTCCGAACTGTTTCGGAACTATGGGTTCTCCCGAGGAAGTCGCCGACCTTACGGTATTTTTGGCTTCCGAAAAAAACAAGCGCATCATAGGCAGACCCGTATTCGTAAGCGGCGGTCTGGACTGGTAAAGAATAGCAATCTCTTTATAGGAGGTGGTATATATGTTGAACGAAAAACAGTTATCGAGAATCAAAAGAATAAAAGATTTTTACATGGAAGAGCCTGTTTTTAAGCATCACGTCAGTTACGTTCGCGTAATGCGTCAGCGCTTGAATTTTATGCGTGCCTACATAAACAGTATAGGTACGGAGTGGATAGGCCCTGCGGTTACGCCGTATAACACCGAATTGCTGAAAAGCAGACCTTACACGGCAAGGCTTCGTCTTGCGTACGCGGAAGCGGCAATCTTAAATAATATGGAACCTATGATCCACGATGATGAACTGTTGGTAGGTCGTCCGGATTATACGCCGCTTACTAAAGAGGAAGAGGACGAATATAAAAATCTTGAACTTGCCATGCGCGGCGCGCCGAATACGACTTATCTGACGCTTGGGCACATGTCGTTAGATTACCCCAAACTTTTAAGAGTAGGTATCAACGGGTTGATAGCGGAAGTAAAAGCGCGCAAAGACGCATTAGATCTGAACGATCCCGAAAATCTGCCGAAATGCGAGTTTTACGAAGGCTGTCTGATGGAACTTGAAGCGGAACTCGTTTTACAGAGGCGGTATGCGGAAAAATTAAAAGAAAAAGCGGAAAAAGCAACGGGAGAAAAGAAAGAACACTTTGAAAAACTTTACGAAATCGTTTCGCGTGTACCCGCAGAGCCGGCAAGAACTTTCCGCGAAGCGTTGCAAGCTATTCACTTCTTTTCCTTTACGCTTTGGGAATTGTATTATTTCGGCAGGATAGATCAATATCTTTACCCGTATTACAAGGCAGATTTGGAAGCGGGAAGGATCACGCCCGACGAAGCGTTGGAACTTTTGTGCTGTTTCTTACTTCTTCCCGACGCATACATTATGCCGAACGTCGCTTACGATTCTATGATCGGCGGCAAAGACAGGCAGGGAAACATAGTGGAGAACGACATTACGTTTATGGCGTTGGATGCGGCGGAGATCGTAAGGTCGGGAACGGGAAAAATTGCGCTTGCTTTCGGTAAGGACAACAGCGACAGACTTTTACGTCGCGCCATACAGGTCAATGCGACGGGCGCAACGCAACCCGCTATCTACGACGACGACCTTATTACCGAAGGATTGATCAAAATCGGAATATCGCCCGAAGACGCTCACTACTATTGCAATACGGGCTGTACGGAAATCACGCCTATCGGTTGTTCGGGGATATATCCCTGTGCGCCGTATCATAATATTGCCAACGCGCTGCTTCGCGCCATGCGTGAAAATCTCGATGCGACGTCCACCAAACCGATTTTGGAAAGTTTCGAAAAGATTTTGCACAGGGAAGTACAGGAGCAGCAACTCTACATCAACAGAAGACAGATGGAAAGGTCGCGTAACGGCGGCGAACCCTTGCGTGTTTCCTGCCTTGTCGACGACTGTTTAAGCCGCGGAAAGGCAATCGACGAAGGCGGCGCAAAATATAACCACATAGAACCGACTTTCGTGGGAGTTTCCAACGTCGTGGATTCTTTGGTTACCGTCGAAACGCTTGTTTTCAACGAGAAGAAACTGACTATGCAGGAGTTGTTGGACGTTGTGGACAGCAACTATGAAGGCAAAGAAGATTTACGGCAGTATATTCTGAACCGTATTCCGCATTACGGCGTAAACGATAAGAACGCGGATAAATATGCGGCAATGGTTTCGAACGCAATCATAGGGGCTTGCAAGGGCGTTACGACGTACAGACACAGTTTTCTTGTTCCGGGTACTTTCACATATATCGAAAACGCGACGCTCGGCAGGGTAACTCAGGCGACTCCCGACGGAAGGTTGAAAGGAACGCCGCTTGCGGCGAGTTCTTCCGCCACTGCGGGCAGAGAGATAAAAGGACCTACGGCGGCGGTGCTTTCCGCAACGAGCTGGGATCATAGCCATTATATGGGCGGTATCGTTATCAACTTAAAATTCGCACCCAACCAGATGAGCGGAGAAAACGAAGATAACGTGGTTACGCTTATACGGGCTTTCCTTGAAAGAAAAGGTATGGAAGTACAAATCAACTGCATATCGAACGAAACATTGCGCGACGCGCAAAAGCATCCCGAAAATTATAAAGATCTGCTTGTAAGGGTAAGCGGATTCAGCGCATATTTTACCCATTTGCCGAACGACATACAGCAAGAGGTAATAGACAGGAATGAGCAGTCCTTCAACTGAGAAAGAGATCAGGGGCAACATATTCAATATACAAAGGTACTGTACGCACGACGGGCCGGGAATAAGAACTACGGTATTTTTAAAAGGGTGTCCTATCCGTTGCGCGTGGTGTCATAACCCCGAATCGCACGATTTTAAAAGCGAGATAGGATACAACGAGAGTTCCTGCATAAAATGCGGTAAGTGTATTGCCGCGTGTCCCGTTCATTGTCATACGGTAAAAGACGGTAAACACGTTTTTGACAGGGCGAATTGCATACGTTGTTTCAAGTGCGTCGAAGTTTGTCCGTCCGCTCTTGAAAAAATAGGCAAATCTGTTACGGTAAAAGAAGTTCTCGACGAAGTTGCGGAGGATAAAATATTTTATAAAGACGACGGGGGAATAACGCTGTCGGGCGGCGAACCGCTGTCGCAGGCGGAATTTGCCGTCGGACTTCTGAAAGGCGCAAAAGAGATGGGAATAACGACTTGCGTGGAAACGGGCGGTTTTGTGGATTACGAGGTTTTTGAAAAGGTTCTTCCTTACGTCGACTTGTTTCTTTACGATTATAAATTGACCGATAGCGGGCTTCATAAAAAATATACGGGCGCAGACAACACGCTTATTCTGGGAAATCTTTTCAGGATAGATGAAAGCGGCGCAAAAATAATATTGCGTTGTCCGATTATTCCCGGCGTAAACGACACGGAAGAACATTTTGACGGCATCGCACGGGTGGCGAACTCTTTAAAAAATCTGATAAAGGTTGAAATAGAGCCGGCACACAACATAGGCAACTCAAAGTATGCGGAAATGGGGTATTCAAAACCCAAACTTACCTACAAAACCCCTACGGAACGGGAAGTCGACGCGTGGATGAAAACGTTGCGACTGAAAACCGATGTTTGTGTAAAAAAAGCGTGATTCAAAGTGAACGGTATATCAAAAAACGTTGCGGAAGCAAAGTACGCACTGGAAAACAAACCTCTTTTTGCAACTTCCGTTGAAAGAATTTTAATACTTAACGAAATAAAATCCTTGTTTAAAGACCTGCCGCAGCCTTTGCGGTTTTCAAGGATGTTATCGATTTTGCTCTCAAAAGTATCGACTCCCGTGGAAGATTTCGATCTTATCGCCGGCAGGTGTGTTGACAGGGTTCTTACCGACGAAGAAGAAAAAATATTTCAGCAGTTCATAACAAGTCCCGACTACACGACGGAAAAAGTTTTTATGCTGTCGGGGCACTGTACTTTTTCGTGGGAAACCGTGCTTGAATACGGGCTTACGGGACTTAAAGAAAAAGCGGATAGGGATATCCTTTCGTCGGAAGATGAGGAAAAGAAAGTCTTTCTGACGGCGATAAGCGAGATTTATAAGGCTATAATAGAGTACATGTTGCGTTATTCCGCGGCGGCGAAAGAAAAAGGACTTAATGCGCTTGCGGAAAACCTTAATACGGTCGCCAACGGAAAACCGAACAGTTTTGCAAGCGCGTTGCAACTTCTATGGATAATCACTCTGATTGACTGCGCGTATATCGCGGAAAATCCCACGCTGACCGTAGGCAGGCTGGATAAGATACTTTATCCCTTTTACGTCGACGATATCAAAAAAGGCGTCCTGACGGAAGAAAAAGCAAAAGAATACATAACCGATTATTACGCCAAACACAATCTGATAATGGGCAGAGGCGAACATCAGGTTGGGGATCGTACGAATTCCACTACTTTTTTGCGGATATGCAATTTTGACGCACCGCAATACCTTTTACTTGCGGGCAGCGACGGAAAGGGTAACGTTTGCATAAACGATCTCACCCGACTTTTTGCGGAGTGTATCGTTCCCGCGTTTAAAAATCCCGTCGTCGTAGTCCGTTACGTAAAAGATATGGATAAAAATTATCCGTCTCTCTGGAAAACGTTGGTAGATAAAGCGTTAAAGAGTTCTTCTCTGATGTTTTATAACGACGGAAACGTTTCGGGTACGCTTAAAAGGATAGGACTTACCGACGAAGAGAGTTCGGAATATGCCCATTTCGGTTGCAACTGGTGTTCCACGGGCGATAACGGCGCATGGATGCACGGCAGTCCGCACGCTTTTTACTTCAACGCCGCAAAGGACGAAGAAGAACGAAAACAGATTTGCGTGCCGTATATGCGCGGCAATCTGCCGTTTTCCTGGGCGCAGGACGTCGTGGAGATATTAGAAAAACTTTGTCTTAAAGAAAATGCCGACATCGAGGATTTTTACGATGAATTTTTCCGAGCAATGTCGGATTTTATGGACAGAAAACTTGCGTATTTATCGAAGGAACTCGAAGTCCGCAAACGCAAACCGTCCCGCATACTTTCTTTTACGGATTGTTTTACTAAACGTTCGCTTGAAACGGCGCAATGTTTTTCGGCGTCGGCAAAATACCATTTCGAAAACCAGTCGTTTTGGATGTTCGGCACGGTCGTTGACAGTTTTATAGCGATAGACCAGCTTGTTTTCATCGAAAAGAAAATAACGCTTAAACAACTTTACGACGCGGTAAAAGCCGACTTTAACGGATACGAAGATATTCTCGGGCTTTGCAGGAACGCCGAGAAATACGGTATGGATACGCCGCTTTCCAACAAACACGCAAAGATGCTTGCAGAAAAAGCAAGCGAACTTACGATAGAGAGAAGCAGGCCGTATTTTGAAAGAGAAAAACTCTTTTTAATGCCGAATATTCAAAGCGATACGTATCATTTGAAATTAGGTGAATTGTTCGGAGCGACTCCTGACGGAAGAAGAAAGGGAAGCGCGTTTTCGCAGAACTCGCGTCCCACCAACGGCGTCTGCGTAAACGGGCTTACGGGCATGCTTAATTCCATGCTTAATATACCCTCCGACGCTTTCGTGTCGGGAGCTCTTAATCTCGACGTTGACGGCAAAGAATATTCCGGTGAAGAAGGTCAAAAAATATTCGGCGCGATTCTGGCGACGTATCTTAACAGGGGCGGACTCCACGCGCAGGTAAGCGTTACCAGCATAGAAGAGTTATTGGACGCAAAAGCGCATCCGGAAAGGCATCGCGATTTAAGGGTGCGTGTTACGGGGTACAGCGGGATTTTTGTGGATATGTGCGAAAGACTGCAAAACGATATTATAGAGAGATTTAAGTGAAAACTATGGAAAAAATCGGACTTTCAAACGGATTATCCGTTTCGCAAGTGGCGCTTGGCGCTATGAATTTCGGCACGTCGGTATCAAAAAGCGAAGCGTTTAAGGTTCTGGACGCATATCTTGATTTCGGCGGCAATTTTATCGACACGTCCAACAACTACGCACACTGGCAAGGCACGGGCGACGAAAGCGAGACGTTACTCGGAGAGTGGCTGAAATCTAGCGGCAAGCGAAAGGACGTAGTGCTTGCCACGAAAGTGGGTTTCGACAGGCACGGCGAGGGCGCGGGGCTGAAAAAAGAACAGATAGAGTACTGGATAGACCAAAGTCTTAAAAAACTTCGCACGGATCACGTTGACCTTTATTATGCGCACACCGACGACGTGAATACGCCCATAGAAGAAACGTTGGAAGCGTTTGACTCCCTCGTAAAGAAAGGCAAGGTCCTTAAAATCGGCGCAAGCAATTTCGATACTTGGCGCATAGCGGAATCGAATATGATCGCAAAAGAAAGAGGGTGGACGCCCTATACGGTAGTCCAGCAGAAATTTACTTATCTATACCCGAAATTCGGAGTTTTGCCAAAATATACTTTTAACGAATCCGCAAATCGGGAAAGGTTACGTTTTCTTGAAGCGAAAAATATTCCGCTTGTTGCGTACGCCTGTTTATGCAAGGGTGGCTACGACGATCTTTCCCGTATGCCGAGCGAGTATGAAACAGGCAAAAGATATGAAGCAATCAAAGACATGGCGGCGGACAAGGGGTTAAGCGTAAGCGCAATGGTTTTATGTTGGCTGATAAATTTGCGCAAGCTTAAAGACTATCCCGTGATTATTCCGCTTTTTTCCGCAAAGGCAAACCATCTTATCGAAAACCTTCGTGCGACGGAAATCGAACTTTCAACGGAAGAACTGGAAATTTTGAATAGTATAGAGTGAATAGAGCGATATGATTGCAACGGTTTTCGACATAAAAAGATGTTCGCTTAACGACGGACCCGGCATAAGGACGGCGATATTTTTCAAAGGGTGCAATCTTAACTGTTTCTGGTGTCATAATCCGGAAGGCATATCCCCGAAAAAACAATACGCCTTTTTCAGACATAAGTGTACGAACTGCGGAGCATGCGGAAAGCACAAGGGTAAAAGTTTTGAAGAACTTGCGTTTTATTGTCCTTCGCAGGCAAGAAAGGTTTACGGCAGGGAATATACCGTCGAAGAACTGTTTGATATAATCATACGCGATAAAGACTACTATTCTGCGACCGGCGGTGGAGTAACGTTTTCCGGCGGAGAATGCATGTTGCAGATCGGTTTTATAAGCGAGCTTGCAAAGCGTTGTCAAGAAAACGGCATCGGTGTCGCCGTTGACACCGCGGGAAACGTGTCCTATGAAAGTTTCGAACGTATATTGCCGTATTCGGACATTTTTCTGTATGACGTAAAATGCATAGATAAAAACCTTCACAAAAACGGTACGGGGTGCGATAATACCCTGATTTTAAAAAATCTCGGGCGACTGATAGAAACCGATAAAAATATCATCGTAAGAGTTCCCGTTATACCGGACTTCAACGACGGGGAAGAACTTGAAAAGATAAAGTCTTATTGCGAAGAAAGAGCGTTAAAGGTGGAATTTCTCGTCTACCACCAATACGGAAAAGACAAACGCAGCGCTTTAATTTATACATCGGAAAACAATGAATAAATACTACTTGATGCTTATATGTTCGGTGTTTCTTTTTTCCGTACAGTTTGTATTTACAAAATGTTATCAAAGGGAGAGGGGAGCGCATTTTTCTTCCTCGATACTGCAAATAGTATTATCGTCGGTTTTCTTTATACTGTTTTATCTGATACTGAACGATTTTAAGTTCGGATTTACGCTTTTTTCCTTCGTAATGGCACTATTGTATGCTATAAACGGCATAACCGCCACGGTCTTCGGCATGAAAGTGCTGGAAAGGGCAAATTTATCGGTATATACTTTATTTTTGATGCTCGGCGGAGTGATTTTACCGTTTTTTTACGGGCTGTTCATCGGAGAAAGTCTAACGGTTTTTAAGGTTGTCGCCGTAATTTTGATTGCACTTTCTTTATTTATAGGGGTGGAAAAAGACAAAGACAAAAAAGCGAACGCAATGCTGATAATATGTTGTATGGTAATCTTTTTGGCGAACGGATTTGCCCACATATTGACGCATTTTCACCAAAGGTCAACGTCGGACACTTTAAGCACTTCGGGTTTTTTGCTTTTGTCTTTTACCTGCAAATTCGTAATATCGGGCGTAATTTTCATCGTTGTAACCTGCGTCGGTAAGAGAAAAAATAATGACAACGTAGAACAACCCGTTACCGTTTCGGAGAAAAGTCGGGTAATAAAAAGCTGGCTCATCACGATAGGAGTGGTTATAGGGTATGCGGCGGTAAGCGGTCTGGCGCAGTTTATAAGCGCATATACCTCGCTTTACGTCGATGCGGGGATAAAAGCGGCTATCATAACGGGCGGATGTATCTTTATGTCGGTGTTTTTCGGGCTTATTTTCGGCGAAAAAATAACGGTTATAAAGATTACTCAACTTTTACTTGCCATAAGCGGCGTGGTATTGATTATGTTATAAAAATCAAACAAGGTTATGAACGGAAAAACGCAAGGTACAATTTTGTTTGACGGATAGGCAGCAACGCCTGTTTCATCTCATATTCTCCAAAATCCGAGCGGGGGCGCAACGCCCCCGCTCGGATTTTAAATCAAGATACGATAAAAAGAAAAATTTCCTTGCGGAGAGCATCTCCGCAAGGAAATCGGAATTTTTAACAGGGTAGTTTCAGATAAGGAGCGAATCGACGGAAGAAACGAGTTCGGTAAGTTCCTTTTTGTAAAATTCTATATAATTAGTTAAATCTTCGCCGCCACTGCCGTTGCGGCGGATACTGCGGCGTAAGAGTCGCATATATCCCACGATCTTCGCTTTCTTTTCGGCTTCGGCGATCTTTTCTTCGTTGCCGCCGACGTATTTTTCAAGCGATTTTTCCCAGATTTTCACCGCTACGTCGTTATCTATTCCGAGAAACGCCTTCGAAACCGTTTTATCGAGTGCGGAAAATCCTTTATATGCGTTGAACATGGAGCCGAGTTCGAAAACAGGGTTGCCGACGCAAAGGGTATCCATATCGATAAGCAACGCTTCGCCCGATTGCACCATAACGTTTTTGACGTGGTAATCGCCGTGCATCATGTGATTGTCCTGCGGGACG
>JAEEGH010001375.1_pt1 | contig 70725 bp, 64 predicted proteins | sample 9134181 | NCBI WGS metagenome assembly JAEEGH01 (sample SAMN16246544, study PRJNA631951) | gut metagenome | biome: gut microbiome; feature: rumen; material: DP-attached | host: Bos | place: Iran: Karaj | collected 2018-10 | reverse complement strand
GCTGGACGAAAGGCAACGGCGACATCGCCTTCAGCACCAGTATCTGTAATGATGCCGTCATCAGTGTCGGATCGTACATCACCCGCACAGGGTGGAATACCAGGGAAGGAAAAGACGTGAGTTACCCGGAGTCAACATTTACCGGCAAGGTACAGCTAATAGGTGAAATCTCCGACTTCTCCAGTTGGGGCACCGACGACAACGGCAAGCCCTATCCTACCATCATCGCCCCGGGACAGGGCACCATCTCTGCCGCCAACAACTACGATTACTCGACTTTTATAGCGGACGAAACTAATCCTGGCGGTGCTGAGCCCGATCCGAATAGTGATGAAGCGAAGATCTTCCTCATTGAGAACGTCGACAAGCACAATCGTCGTAACTGGTATATGCTGGAGCAGGGAACCTCGATGTCCTGTCCGCATGCTGCCGGCATCATTGCCCTGTGGCTGCAGGCCAAGCCCACGCTGACCGTCAACGAAATCAAGAGCGTCCTGAAGGAAACCTGCGTCAACGACACTTGGACTACCGACGTTGCCAACATTCCTTCTGGCAACAAGATACAAGCCGGCTATGGCAAGATTGACGCTGTAGCTGGTCTGAAGAAGATCCTGAACACTTCGGCTATCGACATCGTTCCCGTCGACGGCAAGCGACAGGCTACTCCCGCTACGATGTACAGCGTCGATGCCCCCGTCTATAACATGATGGGCCAGCAGGTCGACAAGTCGCATCGCGGCTTCGTCATCTACAAGGGACGTAAATACCTCAATAAGTAGGGAACAGCCCCTCGACAAGTATCTACGGCAAATAAAGACATCGCAAGCGATATATTGTTAAACTCTCTTAAAGTATTCAATAAATCGCTTGCGATATAAATTATTCTTCCAAGTTCATCGACCGCGAAGGCAACGTACTTGACTTCAACTACTACTTGGTACTCACCACGCGAACGCTCAGGCCCCAAATCGCTGCACTGGATTCAATCACGTAGCCACCATTGGCGAAAGTGTAACACCAGGCACTATCATTATAGCCATTATTGCCGGAATAAGTAGAAGTCCAGTAGCGGCCTTTCTTATTGATGAAATAGGTACCTGCGCCCCCTGTATCATATCCGGCAAAGGGGAAGAAAAGGATGTTGCCCGTAATGCCACTCCTGAACAAGTAACCACTCTGCCCTTTCACCACACCATACTTGACATAGGGATGGATGCCCTGGACACGCACCTTGCCGCAAATATCACACAGTTCATCCCATTCTTCTTTAGACGGAAGACGACAGGCGGCAACCGTTTTGTTGGCATCATCCTTGATGGTTCCCGAAAGGTTGGCCCATTGATAGAAGTCACCCTTGTCATAGGCTGTTTCGGAACCAAGGTTCATATTGGCCCACAATACGCTAGTACCCATATCTACTAGCTGGAATGTCTCAGACTCTGAATAGTCGATTCCCGTGGCTCCTTTATCACCACCGTTACCGCCATTACCGCCACCACCAATCTCTTCATCATCACTACCTCCACATGCTGCAAGAGCAAGGGCTGCAACAAACAAAAATGCAAATTTCTTCATGTTATTCATATTGACTTTAATTTTGGGTTTCAACTGCAAAGTCACCCTATCGTACTGCCACTGTTGTCGCTAAGGGAGTTGTTGATTTGCTCGATGTAGTTGAGGACATCGTCGCGACCGTCTTTCTTCTCCGAGGAGGTGATGAACATGGGGGGCAGCTCCTCCCAGGTCTCCAAGAGCTTCTTCTTGTAGGCTTCCATTGCCTGACGAGCCTTGTTGGGCGTCAGCTTGTCGGCCTTGGTGAAGATGATGGCAAAGGGAATGCTCGACACGCCCAGCCACTCGATGAACTCGAGGTCAATCTTCTGAGGCTCCAGGCGGATGTCGACCAGCACGAAGACGTTGACCAACTGCTCGCGCTGCAGGATGTAGCCACGAATCATCTGGTCCAGCTTGTCCACCTCTTTCTTCGAACGCTTGGCAAAGCCATAGCCGGGAAGGTCGACGAGGTACCACTCCTTATTAATAATAAAGTGGTTGATGAGCAACGTCTTGCCTGGCGTTGATGATGTCTTCGCCAACTTCTTGTTGTTGGTGAGCATGTTGATAAGGCTGGACTTGCCCACATTCGAGCGCCCGATGAAGGCATATTCAGGCTTGGTATCCTTCGGACACATTGACACCACGGGGGCCGACAGGGAGAATTCTGCTTGCTTGATTTCCATACTACTTCGTGTTTTCGGGTGCAAAGTTACAAAAAATATGTGAAAAACTTTGCAGTTTCAGAAATATTCACTACCTTTGCAAACGATTTTCTGAGATATGTGCTTACGTTCGCAAAGCACTTCATTCCCAAAATTCCCAATTTTTACATTCGAATTTTATAAACGATTTACTGTATACTTATATGTACACGAAGGAAGAATTAGAAAAACTTTCTATCCCCGAACTTATGGAGATAGCCAGCGAGGTGGGCGTCAAGGTGTCGCAGAGTGACGAGCTGGAAAGCGTCATCTACGCTATTCTGGACAAGGCTGCCGAGAACTCTGCAGCAGGCGTCAGCACCACCAAGCGCAAGCGCACCCGCATTGCCAAGAAGGATGACAAGGTTTATACCGTCAGTGGTTCTGAAGGTGAGAACCTGGACGCTAAGCCCGCCAAGAAGAAAAAGGCTGAGAAGAAGCCTACCATTGACAGTCTGTTTGCTGAACAGGAGGCTGCTGAGCAAGCTGCCAAGGCAGAGCAGGAGGCTAAGTCTGCTGATGAGACTAAGACCGCTGATGAGGCAGAAAAGCCTGCTCCCAAGAAGCGTGGCCGCAAGTCGAAGAAGGAACTGGAAGCCATTGCCGCAGAACAGGCAGAGGCTGCTGCTGAGACTCAGGAAGCCGTTGCAGAGCCTGCAGAAGAGCAGATTCCTGCCGTTCCTGAAGCTGAGGAGACGGAAACGTCAGAGCCCATTGAGGAGAACCTCATCAGTCAGTTGCAGGAGAAGATGTCGCAGAACAATGCAGAGGCACCCGAAGAGGAGATGATCAATCCCGAAGGTGTCTGGGAGGGTGATCCTGGCGACGGCACCGACTTCATCGCTGTTGTCGACCTGCCCATCGAAGACCAGGCTGCCATTCCGTCGCTCGACATCTTTGACCGTCCGATGACACAGCAGCCCATGAACAACATCATCGAGAACCGCATTCCGGCTCCAGAATACACACGCAATGAGCATTTCGACTTTGAGGATCTCATCGACGGCAATGGTGTGCTGGAAGTCCTGCAGGACGGCTACGGTTTCCTGCGCTCAAGCGACTACAACTACCTGTCATCGCCCGACGACATTTACGTGTCGCCCCAGCAGATTAAGAAGTATTACCTGAAGACTGGTGACGTGGTGGACTGCACCGTCCGTCCGCCCCACGACAACGAGAAATACTTCACCCTCAGCACCGTGAAGACCATCAATGGCCGTCAGCCCCACGAGGTGCGCGACCGCGTCTCGTTCGAGCACCTGACACCACTGTTCCCTGAGGAGAAGTTCACCCTCTGTGGCGACCCTGCCACCACGAACCCCTCAGTGCGCATTGTGGACCTCTTCTCACCTATCGGTAAAGGTCAGCGCGCCCTCATCGTGGCACAGCCCAAGACCGGTAAGACCATCCTGATGAAGGATATTGCCAACGCCATCGCTGCCAACCACCCAGAGGCATACATCATGATGCTGCTCATCGACGAGCGTCCTGAGGAGGTGACAGATATGGCCCGTACCGTGAACGCAGAGGTGATAGCCTCAACGTTCGACGAGCCTGCCGACCGCCATGTGAAGATTGCCGGCATCGTGCTGGAGAAGGCAAAGCGCATGGTAGAATGCGGTCACGACGTAGTCATCTTCCTGGATAGCATCACGCGTCTGGCTCGTGCCTACAACACCGTCAGCCCTGCCTCTGGTAAGGTGCTCACGGGTGGTGTGGACGCCAACGCCCTGCAGAAGCCCAAGCGCTTCTTCGGTGCGGCCCGTAACATCGAGGGTGGTGGTTCGCTGACCATCATCGCTACGGCTCTGACTGACACCGGTTCGAAGATGGACGAGGTGATCTTCGAGGAGTTCAAGGGTACTGGTAACTCTGAGTTGCAGCTCGACCGCATGCTGGCTAACAAGCGTGTCTTCCCGGCTGTCAACCTGGTACAGAGCTCTACACGTCGTGATGACCTGCTGCAGGATCAGACCACGCTGAACCGCATGTGGATTATGCGCAAGTACATTGCCGAGATGAACCCCATCGAGGCCATGAACACCGTTCACGACCGTCTGGTACAGACCCGCAGCAACGAGGAGTTCCTGTTAAGCATGAACGGGTAATTTTCGAAATTTCGAAACATCGAAACCTCGAAACATCGAAACCTCGAAACATCGAAACCTCGAAATAACGACATGGAACAAATCCTGAAATATTTCCCCAACCTCAGCGTCGAGCAACAGCAACAATTTGCTGCGCTCGACGCTTTGTATCGTGACTGGAACGCGAAGATCAACGTCATCTCGCGCAAGGACATTGACAACCTCTACGAGCACCACGTGCTGCACTCGCTGGCCATCGCCAAGATGCTGCCCTTCAAGGACGGCACCAAGATTCTGGACTTTGGTACGGGTGGCGGTTTCCCTGGTGTTCCGTTGGCCATCCTGTTTCCTGAGTGTGACTTCAAGCTCATCGACGGCACGGGCAAGAAGATTCGTGTGGCGCAGGAGGTGTGCAACGCCATCGGCCTGAAGAACTGTCACCCGGAACACCTGCGTGGCGAGGACGAGAAGGGCAAGTACGACTTCATCGTGAGTCGTGCGGTCATGCCCCTACCCGACCTGGCGAAGATAGTACACAAAAATATAGCCAAAGAGCAGCGCAACGCGCTACCCAATGGCATACTCTGTCTGAAGGGCGGCAATCTGCAGGCTGAACTGCAGCCCTACCGTCGCATCGTAGACTCGATGGAACTGACCCAGTGGTTCTCAGAAGACTGGTTCAAGGAGAAATATGTGGTCTATCTGCCCCTCTAAGGCCGACAGACCACACAAGAAGACTTAAATCAGCGAGAAGGCAACATCCATCATGTGGGTGAAGTTGTTCTGACGCTCCTCAGCAGTCGTCTCCTCACCCGTGAGAATGTGGTCTGAGATGGTGCAGATGCCCAGCGCACGATTGCCTGAACGGGCAGCATTCATATAGAGGGCGGCAATCTCCATCTCGACAGCCAGCACACCCATGTTAATCCACTTGTCGGTATGCGGGTTCTCATGGTAGAACATAGACGATGACAGGACATTGCCCACCTTATAGTGGTAGCCGAACTTCTCGCACGACTCAGCAGCAGCACGCACCAGGTCGAAGCTGGCGATAGGTGCAAACTGACCAGGCAGCTCATACTGAGCAGCATAGTTACTGTTGGTGCAGGCACCCATAGCGATGGCGAGGTCGCCAATGTGCAGGTCATTGTTGATAGAGCCTGCAGAGCCCACACGGATAATGGTCTTCACACCGTAGAAGTTGTAAAGCTCGTAGGTATAGATGCCGATAGAGGCCATACCCATGCCGTGACCCATCACGCTGACGCGCTTGCCTTTGTAGGTTCCCGTATAGCCCAGCATGCCGCGCACCTGGTTGAAGCAAATGGGATTGTCGAGGAACTTCTCGGCCATGAGTTTCACACGTAGTGGGTCGCCCGCCATGATGACAGTCTCGGCAATGTCGCCGTACTGAGCCCCAATGTGGGGAGTAGGAGTATTTTTCATAAGCTTTATAATGAATGAGTTAACAACTGATGTTGCAAAGATAGCAAATTCTTTTGAAATTAGAAACAAAAAACGGAAAAAATATTACGATGACGAAGAAACAACGCTACGAAGCTATTCTCAGCTACTTCCGCCAGGAGATGCCTGAGGCCGATACAGAACTGGAGTTTGGCAGCATCTTCCAACTGCTGGTGGCTGTGGTGCTGAGTGCACAATGCACGGACAAACGCATCAACCAGGTAACGCCGGAACTGTTCCGCCAGTATCCTGACGCCAAGGCGATGGCGCAGGCAGAGGTTGACGAAGTGCTGGAGTATATCAAGAGTGTCTCCTACCCCAACTCCAAAGCAGAACACTTGGTGAAGCTGGCGCGCATGCTGGTGGAGCGTCACAACGGCGAGGTGCCTGAAGACATGAACCAACTGCTGGACCTGCCTGGTGTGGGGCGCAAGACGGCTAACGTCATCCAGTCGGTGGCTTTCGGCAAGTCAACAATGGCTGTCGATACCCATGTGTTCCGTGTGAGTCATCGCTTGGGACTGGTCTCTGCGAAGGCCGACAATCCCTTGAAAGTAGAACGGGAACTGGTAAAAAATATACCCGTGGAGGATATTCCACGGGCACATCATTGGTTATTGCTTCACGGACGATATGTCTGCACATCGCGCCGTCCTCATTGTGAACGCTGCGGGCTTAACGACGTTTGCCCTTATGCCAGCCATTACCATGCTGCCAACCGTTCTGCCAGCCTTTCATCATCTGGCGATGGAAGCGGTTCTCAGCCTGCATAATCTCATAGACCTTCGAGGCTGACACCATCTTGATCATCTTCTTGTGGTAGTCAACATCCAGCTGGCGCAGTTCCAGATTCAGCTTGTCATACTCGACAATGGCCTGCTTGCAGGCTTCGTCGCCTACGGGCTTGTTCATGCCCAGCTTGCGCATCTTGTCGTAGATGACGCGCTGCTTCTCACGCAACTCGCGGAACACAGGATAAACCTTATCGGCCTCCTGTGACGTGAGCGAAGCCTCCTTGGTGATATAGGCTTTCAGGTCGGCCTCGAACTTCTCAGGCGAGAAGCGCTTGTCCTGGGCGTTCACCATCAATGTCATAATCAGCAACAAGCTGATTGTAATAACCTTCTTCATCTTGTTTGGTTTTTATTTTTCGTTCACTTACTCCTCTGCCAGCAACTGGTAGATATCCATATTGTCCAGCATAGCATAGTCAGCAGCCTCGTCGATATACGACTCCGAGACGGCCATCTGCTGCTGGGGCGCGTCAACTTCGTGGAAATGGAAGGTGACGGCTGTGACGACCAAAGCAGCCACACAGGCTGCAGCATAGAACCAGTGACGGATGGGCATAGCCACCTTCTTAGCCACAGGCTTGCTCTCCATAGGTTGACGCTCGGGCAACTGCGCCATGATATTTGCCGTAAACTGGTCGAAATACCCTTCTGGCGTACGGAAGGGATTCTCCTGCCCTACTCTTTCCTTGAGGTACTTTTCTTCGTTAGTCATTGACATAATCCTTTTTTATTTATTGTTATGACGTTTCTAAATGTTGAAAGTTTAATCACGCTGCTTAAAAAATTCTGAAATCTTCTTAACGGCGATATGATACGATGCTTTCAGCGCTCCTTCAGAGGTGTTGAGGAGCTTGCTGATGTCGCTATACTTCATGTCGTCGAAATAGCGCAGGTTGAACACGGTACGCTGCACATCGGGCAACTGTGCAATAGCTTCCTGCAGGAGTGCCTGCGTCTGGTCACCATCAAAATAGCGGTCTGCCATCAGCGTCTGAGAAACACCCTGTGTCGTATCGTCAGCACTTATCACCAGTTGGTTCTTTTGACGACGCAGGAAGTCGAGACTTTCATTGACGGCAATGCGATAGAGCCATGTGGAGATCTTGGCATCGTGATGAAAATCGTCCAGATGCGACCAGGCTTTCAGGAATACGTTCTGCATGACGTCGTTGGCGTCCTCATGACTGAGCACCATACGGCGTACCTGCCAGTAGAGCTGTTCGCTATACTCGCGCACCAACCGTTCAAAGGCCTTCCGTTGGCTTTTCGGGTCAGTCAGTTGTTGCATCAGCAACTGTTCGTCTTCTTTCGTCATAGGAGGTACGGTTTCAGATTGTCCAATACTACTTTGTCATAGCCGTAGATGTCGGGCCACGTCTGCAAGGCACCGTTCTCGTCGGGCCACAGCGTGTAGTATATTATATAAAGAGGTACGTGAGGCTTGACGGGCACATAGCCTATGAGCTTGTGGTCTTCCTCGTCCTGATGGGTGCGCAGATACTGACGTCCACGATCGGTCTCAGCTTTCAGTCCCATCGAGATGCGGATGCGGTCAAGGAGCCATTCGTCGGGCTGGTCGAGCACAAAGTGTGCTAACTCAAAGGGACGAGCAACGCGCACACAGCCATGGGATATGGAACGTTTCTCTCGCTGGAACATCCAGGGGGTCGACGTATAGTGCAGAAAGACAGAGAACTGGTTCTTGAAGCGGAACACGATGCGTCCCAAGGAATTGTCATCGCCACTCTCTTGGGCCACACGGTATTTGCCGCTGAGCAGCATGCTGGCTGTCACTTCGCCAATCGCCATCTGCTTGTTGGTGGCACGCTCAAAGATATTGTATCTGTTGCGAGCGAAATAGGCACTATCGCCAGCATGGCGCACAACGTCCTTCTCCAGAATGCTCTGTGGGATAATCCATTGCGGGTTCACCTCCATCCATTCCACTTCGCTTGTCAGCAGAGGGGTCTTCGTCTTCCAGGCGCCACAGACGATGCGCATATCCAGCACGCTATCGCTACCATAGGCATAGAGATGATAGGCTGGAAGATTGACGATGATGCGCTTGCCTGTCTCCGGTATGGGATGATGCAGGCGCCAACGGGTGCGCTCCATATTACAAAGGATGCGCTGTCGCTGTTCGTCGGTAGTAGCGTCTTTCAGCATGCCCTTCAACTGGCGATAGAACTTGTCCTGCGGCTCGATACTTGTCAAGTACTGAGCGATGCTGTCGTGTTTGATCTTGTTGATGACAGAGAGATGGTAGTTGGCAGGAGCCTGCTCCATATCCACATCGAAGAGTCCACGATAGCGAACATAATTGGAAGGCTTCTTGTCTTCGTCAATATCGAGGTGATTGAAGATGCGCGAGGGATTGATAAAACCGTAACGGTAGCCATAGGCATAGCGCAGACAGGCCTTCGTGAGGTGGTAGTCCAGTCGGGCAGCTACATGGTTGATGTCACCATCGCCTTCCGTAAACTGCAACTGGCGCAGCAGCTGCAGGTCACACTCAATGGCGTCGACATAGAATGCCTGCTCGGAGAAACCAACATCGCCCACCCGATGCAGATAGGCTAACAGCGAGTCGGCGCGATAGTCAACGCCTGCCCTATCAACCCACAACAACTGGGCATCGGGCTGTTCGTAATAATCGCGCACCCTACGGTCTGCCTCTGTGACAGCACCTTCTTTCTGGGCTGTTGAACGAACCAACTGGGCTATTTGCTCGAAGTCAAAAACAAACGCAGGCGCCTTCATATCAGAAAACGCCTCCATTGTTATCTCCTTGTTCTTAAAAGTGTTATCCTTGCCACAGCCTGTCAGGAGCAGTACTGCCAAGGTGAGTAGTCCGATTAGCGAACAGAAACCTTTCTGACTACCTTTCCGATTTTTAAGATATAGCAACCTTTTGGTACATTTAGTTCAATCTTCTGAGCGGGGCTCTCTACCTTTACCGACATGATGCAGCGACCTGTCAACGACACGACTTCCAACGTCTGTCCCTGACCACCTGTTACGGTGACGGTCTGTCCACTAATGGTAATAGTGATATCCTCCTCAACAAATTCCTCTATGCCTGGAGCCACAGGAATTGCTGCTACCAAAGAAGGCACAGCAAGCAACATTGTGAGAGACATAGATAATATGAGTAATGTTTTCTTCATAAGCAACAATCGATTATTTGGTGCAAAGATAGAAAAAAACTACGTAGATTCCAAATTTTTAGGCAAAAAAAACACTGTCAGACATCAAAAACATCCATTTCGTTGGTCAGACGGCTATTTTCGAATACTTCACGGGCTTCGTCAAGCAACACTTCCTCTCGCTCATAGCGCGACGAATAGTGTCCCAACAGCAACTGTCCCACACCTGCCTCACGAGCCACCAGAGCAGCCTGTCGGGCTGTTGAATGGTTATATTTCTGAGCCATCAGCAGGTTGTCCTCACCATAGGTGCTTTCATGGTAGAGGGTGTTCACACCTTGCAGACGTTCCGCCAGCGCTGGCATATAACGGGTATCGCTGACATAGGCATAGCTTCGGGGAGCATCGGCAGGCTCCACCAATCGTTCGTGGGCAATCTCCTCCCCTTCTTCTGTCGTCCATCCCGCTCCTGCCTTAATGTTATTGAACTGACTGACGGGAATGCCATAGAAGTCTGCCACATCACGACGGATATGGGGTAACGAGGGCTTTTCACGGAACAGATAACCACAACAATGTACTCGGTGCTCCAAGGGAAGTGTCTCTACCGTCAGCGAGCGGTCATCATAGATGATTTGCTGCTTAGTGGTATCCACAGGAACAAACGCCACCTCGTAGTCTAAGTCACGACAGAAGAAATCTATCTGTCGTTGAAGAATATCCGCAAGTTCAGCTGGAGCATAGACCGTCAACTTGGCTGTACGACCCAGCAGACCAAAGGTGCTCAGCATGCCGATAAGTCCGAAACAATGGTCGCCATGCAGATGGGTAATGAAGACAGCGCTAATCTTTGTAAAGCGCAGACGCGAACGGCGCAGTTGTATCTGTGTTCCCTCACCGCAGTCGACGAGGAACAGTTTGCCCCGTACTTCCACAACCTGTGCAGAAGGGAAATGTTTTAGCGTTGGCAAAGCGCTGCCACAACCCAATATATGTACTCGAAACGGTTCCAAGTGCCTATTACATCTTAAAGTCGTCGTATGACGAGTCTTCCAACTTCACATCAGTGCCATAAGTTTCCTTGGGCTTCTGACGACCATATTCAAAGGTTTCTTCCTCGTCTTTATATACCAGTGAGTCGGCGGTAAGCTTCACGATGTCATAGACGCTCATTTCCTCAACGTCGCTGGCACCATCACGAACAAGGACAATCTCCAGACGCCCCTGACTCAAGCGCCATGTACGGTAAATAATGCTGCTCTGGTCGATGCTTTCAGCCACACCACCTTCCTTGATGCTAATACCAACCTCGTCACTGCCATCAATAGGATTTGGCATTACCCAGTTACCCAACAACGTAGTCTGGTTGATAACCATCTTGGCCGCAGTCTTGGCATCGTTAGGCAATACAGCCATGCGATCACCCACCTGCAGACCGCCAAACACCTTATCCTTCTCCTTGGCATTGGAAATGTCAAGCATCAGCGTGTCGCCCGTATCCGTAATCATCTGCAACATGTTCATCGAGGTGCCTTCACCACAGATGCCGTACAAGGTAGAGTCAACCGTCAGGTTTAGCGAATCACCATTGTCAAACGGCACCTGTTGCGCCTTGTTACCACAGCTGCCCATCATCAATACGACGGCAGCAACCAATAGAACAATACCTATCTTCTTCATATCTCTAAGCTTTTAAATCATCACTATTTTTCTCCATTTGTTTCGCCTCATTCCAGAGAGCATCCATCTCTTCCAACGTCATCTCCGTCAATGGGCGCCCGGCCTTGATGCTATGCTGTTCGATGTAGTTGAAGCGACGAATGAACTTCTGGTTGGTCTTCTCCAATGCATTGTCTGGATTCAATTTATACAGACGAGCGGCATTAATCACAGAGAACAGGAAATCGCCCAACTCCTCTTCGGAACGTTCGCGGTCGTCACGCTGCAGCTCATCCTCCAACTCGCGCAACTCCTCACGGACCTTTGCCCATACATCCTTACGGTCTTCCCAGTCAAAACCCACATGACGGGCTTTGTCTTGAATGCGATAGGCCTTGATGAGCGAAGGCAATGAGGCAGGAACACCTGCCAACACGGTCTTGTTTCCGCCCTTCTCTTTCTGCTTGATTTGCTCCCAATTGTCGAGCACCTGTTCCACATTCTTTACCTTGGCAAATTCCCTTTCCTCTTCGTTCTCGCCATAGGGTAAAGGACGAGGATTTGGAGCACCAATCTGCGAAGGATGATACACATGAGGATGACGGAATATTAGTTTGTCAACCAGACGATTACATACATCCGCTACATCAAATTGCGATTTCTCCTCACCTATTCTGGCATAGAATGCAATATGCAACAGAACATCGCCGAGTTCCTTGCAAATATCCTCCACATCGTCCTTCATCAAGGCGTCGCAGAGTTCATAAGTCTCCTCTATCGTATTAGGACGCAGACTCTCATTGGTCTGCTTGCGGTCCCACGGACATTTCTCGCGTAGTGCATCCAACACGTCGAGCATGCGTCCGAAGGCTTCCATCTTCTCTTCACGGGTATGTCTTTGTTCCATAACTTTTGCAAAGGTACTACATTTTTGGGAAAGTAGCAATTATTTGGCGAAAAAACACCAATATTTAAGGTCTTGCCGATTACTCTGTCACTTGATATTTCGACTTGCGCTCACGCTTGGCCTTCTGGGGAATACCCGTAGGACCTGCTACGGAGCGCACGGTCTTAACGCCCCGATAACCATTCCAGCGTTCGTGGATACGACGAACATAGTCAACAGTCTCAGAGCCACGCATATAACCGTTACGCACTAGGGGATCGTTGTAATACTCCGGACGCTGAAGGCCCAAGACAAAGGGCTCCACATCACGCCAACGAGATGCATCGCGACCATGTTTGCGCGCCAAAGCCATCGCATCGCGAATATGATAGCCGCCACCGTTATAGGCCGCCAACACGAACTTGGTACGCTCGGAACGCTCGCGGATATCGGAGAACGACTGTTCCAGTTCAGCCAGGTATTTCACAGCAGCAGCAATATTCTTCTCAGGATTATAGATATCAGCACGCGCCAATCCCAGATGGTCGGCGGTAGAGGGCATAATCTGCATCAGACCACCAGCACCAGCCCACGAACGAGCCTGCGGGTCAAAGGTAGACTCCTGGTAGCACTGGGCCGCCAACAGTCGCCAGTCCCATCGGATCTGGGTAGCATAGCGCAGGAAATAGCTATCATAGTGAGAGATGACACCTCCGGCACGATTGAGCATGGGAGCAAAGACACGACGCTTGACACTACGCGACGACAACAGATAATCCTCTTGTTTCTTTACCTCAGCCATCAACGATGGACGGTACCACTGCTGGAGTTCTTTCTGCAGGTCTTGCTTATCATCGCCCACTATCCAGCCTGTCCCCTTCTTCGTCAGCGGATAACAGATAAGGTCTGCCTCACCATCAGCCAGTCGTTGTCGCATCTCTGCAGTATCGCGACAAACCTCCATACGCAGACTGACACCCAACTGGTCCGCAAAGCGCTGACAAAGCAGATAATGCGTTCCCAAATGCCTGCCACGATAGTCGTAGTAGGTCTCCGGTCCCGTCAGCGTAAGGGCAATGAGTTCACCATTCCGCTGGATATCCTCCAAGTCAAAGTCCTCATCAACAGGAATGGTATCTGTTATCTCTCCCCATGGAGTGACCACAGGTTCTTGTCGTTTCTGACCACAGGCGGACAGGAGCAACAAAAAGGCGAAAAGTTGAATATATATGCTATTTCTGCTCAATTTCGTTTAATTTTGGGTGCAAAAGTAATCATTTTCTTGCAAATATCAACGAAAATATGTAATTTTGCACGCTTAAAAGGATAAAATTATTTGCAAATAGTAAAAATACGAATATAAAGATGTTAAGAATTGCAGTACAATCGAAGGGCCGTCTTTTTGACGACACCATGAATCTGCTGGCAGAGGCAGACATCAAGATTAGTTCAGGACGCAGAACATTGCTCGTACAGTCAGGTAACTTCCCCTTGGAGGTTCTTTATCTGCGCGACGACGATATTCCACAGAGCGTAGCATCAGGTGTTGCCGACATTGGTGTTGTCGGCGAAAACGAGTTTATAGAGCGCAATGAGGATGCAGAGATTATCTCACGTCTGGGATTCTCAAAGTGCCGTCTGTCACTGGCCATCCCCAAAGACATTGACTATCGTGGCGTCAACTGGTTTAATGGCAAGAAGATTGCCACCAGCTACCCTCATATCCTGAAGAAGTTCCTCGACGAGCAGGGTATCAGTGCTGAGATCCACGTCATCACCGGTTCTGTAGAAATCAGCCCAGGCATCGGTCTGGCTGACGGTATCTTCGACATCGTCAGCAGCGGTTCTACGTTGGTCAGCAACAACCTGCGCGAGGTGGAAGTTGTCATGCAGAGCGAGGCCCTGCTGATTGGTAATAAGAACCTCAGCCGTGAGAAGCGCGCAACACTCGATGAGATGCTGTTCCGCTTCAAGGCCGTCAAAGATGCCGAGGACAAGAAATACGTTCGGATGAATGCTCCCAAGGCTCATCTGCAGGAGATTATCAATGTACTGCCGGGTTTGAAGAGTCCCACCATTATTCCATTGGCTGATGAGGACTGGTGCTCTGTACACACCGTACTCGACCAGAAGCGTTTCTGGGAAATCATCGGCAAACTGAAGGAGATGGGTGCTCAAGGCATTCTGGTAACCCCCATTGAAAAAATGATTCTATGAAAATCTACAGGTATCCGAAGCGCACACTGTGGGGCGAGATTACCTCTCGCCCACGACTGGATCTGACACAGTTGAACGAGACGGTAAGCACCGTTCTTAACGACGTACGCCAACGTGGCGATGAGGCCGTCAAGGAATATGAGCTGAAATTTGACAAGGCTGCACTTGCATCACTGGCTGTCAGCGAACACGAGACACAAGAGGCGGAACAGTTGGTAAGTGCTGAACTGAAAGCGGCCATAGAACTTGCTCATGAGAATATCTACAAATTCCATGTCGCCCAGAAGTTTGAAGGTCAGAAGGTGGAGACTCAGCCCGGCGTCAGCTGCTGGCAGAAAAGTGTTGCCATTGAGCGTGTAGGATTGTATATTCCTGGCGGTACTGCCCCACTCTTTTCTACCGTATTGATGCTTGCCACACCTGCCAAGATTGCTGGTTGTGAAGAGATTGTGCTGTGCACACCGCCGAACCGTGAGGGTAAGGTGAATCCTGCTATTTTGATGGCTGCCCGCATTGCTGGTGTCAGCAAGATTTTCAAGGCTGGCGGCGTACAGGCTATCGGTGCGATGGCATACGGTACGGAGTCTGTCCCCAAGGTCTTCAAGATTTTCGGTCCTGGCAACCAATATGTGATGGCAGCTAAACAACAGGTCAGCCTCGACGAGGTTGCTATCGATATGCCTGCAGGTCCCAGTGAGGTCTGTGTACTTGCCGACGATACTGCCAATGCGGAGTTCGTTGCTGCCGACCTCTTGTCACAAGCTGAGCACGGCATTGACTCGCAAGTGCTCTTCGTCACCACCTCTGAGCAGAAACTACAGGAAGTACAAGCTGAGGTAGAACGCCAGCTGGCGCTGCTGCCCCGTCAGGAGATAGCCAAGAAGGCGCTTGACAACAGTCGTCTCGTACTCGTCAATTCCGTTGACGAGATGATGGCACTCTCTAACACCTATGCCCCTGAACACCTGATCATCCAGACTGCTGACTACGAACAGTTGGCAGAGCGCGTGGTGAATGCAGGTTCCGTATTCCTTGGACAATATGCTTGTGAGAGTGCTGGTGACTATGCCAGCGGTACCAACCACACATTGCCTACCCACGGTTATGCCACAGCCTACAATGGTGTGAACCTCGACTCGTACTGCAGGAAGATTACTTTCCAGCACCTTACAGAAGACGGCATCCGCCACATCGGTCGTGCCGTAGAATTGATGGCTGAAGCCGAACAGCTCGATGCCCACAAGAACGCCATGACGGTGAGAATAAATTCCTTGAAGAAATGAAACCATTAGAACAGCTAGTCAGAAAGAATATCTGGAGCTTGGCTCCATATAGCAGTGCCCGTGACGAATACTCCGGCAAGGAAGCCCACGTGTTTCTCGATGCAAACGAGAATCCGTATAATGCACCCTACAACCGCTACCCGGACCCCCTACAACGTGAGGTCAAGCAGTTGCTGGAGCGCGTCAAAGGTGTACCTGCAGAAAATATCTTCCTAGGCAACGGTAGCGACGAGGCCATCGACCTACCCTACCGCATCTTCTGTGAGCCTGGCCACGACAACGTGGTGAGTATAGCACCTACCTATGGTATGTACCAGGTGTGTGCCGACATCAATAACATTGAGTGTCGCCAAGTTCTCCTTGACGATAACTTCCAGCTGCATGCTGACGCTGTTCTCAAGGCTTGCGATGCCCACACCAAGATCATCTGGCTTTGTTCGCCCAACAATCCCACAGGTAATTCACTGGACCGCGACGAGATGATGAAGGTGGTAGAAGGTTTTGACGGTATTGTCATCGTTGACGAGGCTTATATCGATTTTGCCCACCAGCTGTCCCTGCGTCAGGAGCTACCAACCCACCCCAACCTTATCATTCTGCAAACTATGTCGAAGGCCTGGGGTTCGGCAGCTATCCGCCTGGGTATGGCCTTTGCCTCTAAGGAGATTATTGCCATCTACAATAAGGTGAAGTATCCGTACAACGTCAACCAGCTCACACAGCAACAGGCTATCGAGATGTTGAAAGATCCCTTTGAGGTGGACAAGACTGTCAAGGTGCTGCTGCAGGAGCGTAGCCGTCTGATGCAGGCATTCCTAGAATTGCCCATCTGTGAAAAGATATATCCCACAGATGCCAACTTCTTCCTGACACGTGTGACCGACGCTAACAAGATTTATAACTATCTGGTAGACAGAGGTGTTATTGTACGCAACCGTTCACGCATCCAACTCTGTCAGAACTGTCTGCGCATCACTATTGGTACACGCTCAGAGAATAACGAACTGCTTAGCGCCCTGCGCCAATACTGATTTTCTACGCTACTATGATACCACGCCCCCATAGCCACTACAGGGTGTCTGTCATCATACTGTTTCTGATGGCGGCACTAACGACATGGGGCGGAAACCGTATCTTCTCATCGCGCGTAAAGTCGTTGACTAGCATTGTCAACGGTGATTGGCAGAACCGTCCTGTGATGACGCTGAACAGCGATGACGTGCTACACATCGGTTTTGACGAGTTCTCACACAACTATCACCGTCTCACCTGCCACCTCGACCACTGCGAGGCAGACTGGAGTGTATCGGAAGATATCTTCGAAAGTGACTGGCTGCACGGCTTCAACGATGAACCTATTGACAATTACCAGAACTCCATCAACACCACCGTACTGTACACCCATTACCAGCTAACCATCCCCAACGACCGCTGTCAGCTGAAGATGAGCGGTAACTACAGGCTGACCATCTATGACGAAGACAATGCCAACGAGAAACTGCTGGAGGTAGAGTTTTATGTCGTAGAGCCGTTGATGAACATCGGCATGGAGATTACCACGAATACGGATATCGACCACAATGTCAGTCACCAACAGCTATCTGTCAGTTTGAATTATAATAATCTGCGCATTACAGACCGTGACGAACAACTCTACACGGTAATGATGCAAAACTGGCAGGAGACAGATGCCCGTCATAACCTTTCTCCAAACCATATCACAACAAAAGGATTGTTATGGCAGCATAACCGTCAGCTCATCTTCGACGGTGGCAATGAGTACCATAAGTACGAGGTACTGGATGTGAGTCACCCCACCATGGGCATCGACCACATCCGTTGGGACGGCACCAACTATCAGGTCTATCCCTTTGCCGCCTTCACATTCAAGAACTATCTCACCGACAAGGATGCCGACGGTGCCTTCCTCATCCGCAACAGCGATCGCTCAGAATCAGACTACACCTGCGACTATGTCTGGGTGAACTACGAACTGCAGGCTCCCTATCAGGGCGAACTTTATATTGATGGCCAATGGACGACAGATGCCGACAAGGAGCACTACCTCATGCGCTACGACGGAGAGCGGAAAGTTTACTATACGGCACTGCTGCAAAAGCAAGGCTACTACAACTACCGCTTTGTGACCGCCGATGGGAAACCAGCCCCTTCAGAGGGCAATTTCTACCAGACAGAGAACCGCTATCAGGTGCTGGTATATTATAAAGAGGTGGGAGGTCGCACATGGCAACTGGTTGGCTACAAGTCGCTAGAACTGCGATAAGCTGCTGGTGTCTTTTGGTAACGGTGATAGAAAGCTGTCACAAAGTAGTTGGGCGATACAAAATGTAGGGCATCTGCAATATCTTCCACTGTCATATCGGTAGTAAGCAACGTCAATGCCGCCTCTTGCAGACGCAGTTTGCCAATGAGCAGACGCGGATTCTTATCGATATGATTGGCCAGCAAGACATACAACTCTCCTTTGCTCATCTCTGCCAGGTCTGCAAGCAGTTGGAAACGGATATACTCCTGACGATGCTTTTCAACGAAAGGAACTATCTTCAACATCACCTCGTCGAAAGCCATACTCTCCGGTGAATTATCATTGACAAACTCATCATGATCGACAACAGTAGCAGGTGCCAACTGTTCGTCGTGCAACTCAACACAGCGGTCAGCAAAACCGCGTACGCGACGCATCATGTCTTCCTCATCACTAAGACAACGCATACGCATCTTTGTATTGCGATTGAAGAAGATGAAGTTGACCGTTGCCAAGCCAAGCAACAGAAGAACCAAGAGGATATAGAGTCCTGTGGTACGCCACCACGGCTGGTCAACATGGATAATCCACGTATATGGTTCTGCAGGCCACTTGTCAGGCCACATAGACGTCTGTAGTTCAACAACGTAGTCTCCTGGCTTCATAGCCACCAGTGGCAGATGAAGCATACCGTTTCTATCAACCATGCCTCCTGACTTACCGAAAGAGAGAATACGCCAATTGTTGAAACCTGTCACGCCTTTGACACGCACACGATAATAAGTCTGGACAGGACGCAGGTAGTTAAGTCCCGAGAAAGTGAGCGACAAAGAATTCTGATCATAGTTGACATGGAACTCACGAGTACGTGAGGCACTACGTTCCAGAATCACCCTACCATCAATTTTTGTACCGGGATCAATAAAGACACCGTTCACCATTAGCCTGACAAGTTTGGGGTAGATAATCATGTCGCCAAACCGCTCACCCTGGAAGTTGGCAGGATTGAAGACTACCACACGATCGACGGTTTCCATCACAATAGTACCATCAGCCATCTTTGCCGCACGTCCATTGAGGAAAGCATCGTTGGGAATATTGTCCTGATTGATATAAGCCTCCAAATGGTAGACGCCATCAGCACGGACATAGAGACGGGCTACTCCATAGCTGGTAGATACCCATATATGATGCTGGTCGTCTTCAATAATGGCATGTATCACCTCATTGGTCAGTCCATCCTTGCGGGTAAATGTCTGATCAGGCTTACCTGGACGCTGCAATGTCAGACCAACATAGCTGCCTGTCCACAACCAGCCACGACTATCACGCAACGCACAATTAGTCTTGTAGGGTAACGTCTCGTTTTTCTTCCCTTCCTGGTCAAGCAACTGAAGATATGGCTTTGCCTCTGGAGACTGCGAGGAATAGGAGACGAAAGGACTGGGATGTGCCTTAGCATAAAGCAGGCCACGCGTAACGGTGCCCATCCACAAACCACCCTGGCGATCGAACATCAGAGAATTGACGTCTGGCGACATGCTCCGACCTTTCGAGAGATAAATGGTCTCATTATGCTTTATCTCGCCAGTCTGGTAGTAATAGACCAGATAGCCACGTTCGGAGGCGATATATATCTTGTCGTCCTTGGGACAGAGATCTTTCATCTGGAATGGCGTCTCCAATATTCGTGTCCATTGGCGGTCACTGACGTCATAGCGCATCAACACGGCCGACTCCTTACCATTACGAATCTGGTAATACTGGTCACCGACGAGACATAAGATGGACGACTGGGCATAGCGTTGCTTCTCCTCAACAGTAGCAAACGCTTCGTCATTATAGAGGTAGCGAGGGTGCTTGTAGTCGTAAACACCCACAGAGCCATCTGCATGGAACATAAGCAGCAGGCTATCAGTATAGAGGTCAACATCCTGAAGGGTTGCAGCAGCATGGATCGTAAACTCCTTGCCAACTTTGGGGTCAGAGAGCTGTTTCCCTGAGCGGAACCACATGTTACACTCACCATCGCCAAAGATATCGTCGACAGGTTTCTTCACGCCCATTTCACGAAGAACGCCCTTCACATCTGGCATGAAACGCTCTGTCAATAAGTCAACGCAAGCCAACTTACCAAGGTTCTTACCCCATAGGTGGTGATACTTGTCGAAAAACATCTGGTAGCCACCTTGATAGCCAGGAAGATTGATAACGTCACGCTCAGAGGGGTCGATATGCGTAAAGTTGTCACCATCGAAGAAGTTGACATGCCCAATAGTAAAGATAAGTACCCTACCCGTCCGCGTGCAACGTACAATCTGCACGCTGTTATCGGCCAAGCCATTGGAAGCATCATAGGAATAGAAGACCAGATTCTCGTCACCTGCCACAGCGTTGACACTCATCAACAGCATCAACAACAGCACGCAAAAGGTTTGGAAGAGATTCTTACGCATTTTAGGTCTTCATTATCTTTAGTGCTGGCAAAGATAAGCAAAAAAATGCAAACCTCCAAATATTTTGCTATAAACTTACACCTTCGGTAGATGGAATTGGTAGTTTTGGTCGAAGACTTCCTTGACGGTATTCACCTCCAGGAACTTAGTAGCACCACCCGCACCAATGTTACCACTAAGGTATGCTATCTTGTCATCAAGGTCTACATAACCTTTCTGGCGCAGCATGCGTACTGCCGCCTGGAAAAGACGTTCCGAATCGATATGGTCTTTCTGGTAGACAGGAATGACGCCATACGAGAGGTTCAAGAGACGCTGCAACTTGTCCTTATAACAGATGGCCAACACCGGATGAGGACCACGGAAAGCAGCCAGTGCACGGGCTGTGATACCCGTTGTAGAGTCAGTGATAATACCTTTGACGCCTAACTTCTCCGTTGCCTCAATGGCAGCATGCGCCATGAAGTCACGCATATCACAGTTGTCTGACAACGGTGCCACAAACGTATGCTGCATACGGTCGAGTTCCGCCTGTTCGGCAATAGACGCCATGGTCTGTACAGCTTCCACAGGATACTTACCACTCGCCGTCTCACCAGAAAGCATCAAGGCGTCGGTGCTGGAATAGACGGCATTAGCAATATCTGTCACCTCAGCACGTGTGGGGCGCGGATTATGTATCATCGTATGCAACATCTGGGTAGCCACAATAACGGGTTTCTTCTTCTCAATGCACTTACGGATTATCTTGCGCTGGATACCAGGGATACGCTCAATGGGCACCTCGATGCCCAAGTCACCACGAGCAATCATGATACCATACGAGGCATCGATAATCTCGTCGATATTATCAACGCCCTCCTGATTTTCTATCTTCGAGATAATCTTAATGTCAGAGTTGTATGCATCCAGAATAGCCTGTACAGCACGGACGTCAGCAGCAGAGCGCACAAAACTGTGGGCAATAAACTCGATGTCCTGATCAATGGCCAGCATAATATTCTTGCGGTCCTTGGCTGTCAAGGCTGGCAGGTCGATATGGCGACCAGGAACATTCACACTCTTATGAGCGCCCAAGACACCATCGTTCTGCACTTGGGCTATAACCGCAGGACCATTGATGCCAATGACCAACATGTCGAGAGCACCATCGTCAAAGAGCACGTGGTCACCCTCCTGGATATCTGCCGCAAAGTTCTGATACGAGAGATTGACAATGTCATGCGTAGAGTCTATTTCCGGACGACCGAAAAGCTTTACAACATCGCCCGTCTTATACTCAATAGGCTCAGCGCAGCCCGTCGTACGCACCTCCGGACCTTTGGTGTCTATCAGTATACCAATGTGGCGACTTACCTCGCGCACGTTCCTTATTATATTCTTTATCCCTTCCTCCGATGCATGAGCCGTATTCATTCTAACCACATTCATGCCAGCATTATACAGTTGGCGGATGAATTCCACATCACAGCGACGGTCACTGATCGAGGCAACAATCTTTGTCTGTTTCATATCCTAATACCTATTAATTTGGTGCAAAGTTACGAAAAATAAATGGCATTGACACGGAAAAAATAAGATTTTTGAAAAAAAGTTTGCAGAAAATTTCCATATTCCATTGAAAAACAGTAACTTTGCAGTCCGAAAAATAAACACATAAGTAAATACAGAGATGACAAAAGCAGAAATCATCAACAAAATTGCCGATGAAACCGGCCTTCCCAAAAAGGATGTAGCCGCCACAGTAGAGGCTTTTATGGAAGAGATTCGTGACTGCATGGCCGTACGTAAGGAGAATGTTTATCTGCGTGGCTTTGGCACGTTCACAGTGAAGCACCGTGCAAAGAAGACCGCTCGTAACATTTCGAAGAACACCACACTGGTTATCGACGCTCACGACATTCCCGCCTTCAAGCCTGCTAAGAGCTTCGTTGCAAAGATGCAATAATTAACATTCAAATATTTAAATATTTAGTATTATGCCAAACGGAAAGAAGAAGAAGGGCCACAAGATGGCTACTCACAAGCGTAAGAAGAGACTGCGCAAGAATCGTCATAAGAGCAAGTAAGCTCTGACGCAAGAAGAGAGAAAATGAAAGGAGTGTACCAGAGAACGAAAGTTTGACGGCACGCTCCTTTCCTGTAAAGAAAACCAAACGACAAGAGAATGACAAGTGAAGTAATTATCGATGTTCAGCCGAAAGAAATCTCTATCGCCCTGCTCGAAGACAAGAACCTGGTGGAATACCAGAACGAGAAGCGCGAAGAGGCGAGCTATTCTGTCGGCAACATCTATCTGGGCAAAGTGCGTAAGCTTATGCCCGGACTCAACGCCTGCTTCGTAGATGTAGGCTCTGAGCGCGATGCTTTCTTGCACTATCTTGACCTAGGTACTCAATTCAGCTCTTACGAGAAATACCTTAAACAGGTACAAAGCGACAAAAAGAACCTTTATCCCATCCAGAAGGCAACCCGTTTGCCAGACCTTCCCAAGGAGGGCAGCATCACCATGCTGAAACAGGGTCAGGAGATTTTGGTGCAGGTTGTCAAGGAACCCATCAACACCAAGGGACCGCGCCTGTCATGCGACATCAGTCTGGCAGGACGTTATATGGTTTTGATTCCTTTTGGAGATAAAGTATCGGTTTCGTCAAAAATCAAGAAAAGCGAGGAGAGAGCACGTCTCAAGCAGCTTGTCCAAAGCATCCGCCCCAAGAACTTCGGCGTTATTGTTCGCACTTCAGCCGAAGGCAAGCGTGTGGCAGAGCTTGACAGCGAGTTGAAGACGCTGCTGAGGCGCTGGGACGAAATGATTACAAAGGCCCAGAAAGCCACCAAGACGCCCCAATTGTGCTTCGAGGAAACAGGTCGTGCCGTAGCCATGCTACGCGACCTCTTTGACCCCACCTACGACGGCATCTACGTGAACGATGCCGACATCATGAATCAGGTAAAGGACTACGTCTCACTGATAGCCCCCGACAAGCAGGACATCGTGAAGCTCTATACAGGCACGGTGCCCATCTTCGACAATTTCAACGTTACCAAACAGATCAAGTCCAGCTTTGGCAAGACGGTGAACTACAAGCGCGGAGCCTATCTCATCATTCAGTCCACTGAGGCCATGCACGTAGTAGACGTCAACTCAGGAAACCGCACTCGCGCAGAAAACGGTCAGGAGCAGAATGCACTGGAGGTAAACCTCGGTGCTGCCGACGAGCTGGCACGCCAGCTGCGACTCAGAGACATGGGCGGCATCATCGTGGTGGACTTCATCGACATGAATCTCGCCGAAGACCGACAGTTGCTCTATGAGCGCATGTGCAAGAACATGCAGAAAGACAGAGCGCGCCACAACATCCTACCACTATCGAAGTTCGGACTGATGCAAATCACACGTCAGCGTGTGCGTCCGGCTATGGATGTCAACGTAGAGGAAACCTGCCCTACCTGCTTTGGTAAGGGAAAAATCAAGTCGTCCATCCTGTTTACGGATCAGTTAGAGAGCAAGATTGACCGCCTGGTCAACAAGATTGGCATTAAGAAATTCAGTCTGCACGTACATCCCTACGTTGCCGCCTACATCAATCAGGGCATCTGGTCGCTCAAGCGCCAGTGGCAGATGAAGTATGGTCTGGGCATTCGTATCGTACCCTCGCAGAAACTGGCATTCCTCCAGTATGAGTTCTACGATACGGAACGCCAGTTCATTGACATGCAGGAAGACATCGAGACCAATTCGTAGGGGTATCCATGACAACACTGAAAATACTCTTCTGGATATGCTTCATCCTCTGCGTATATACCTACGTAGGCTATGGCATACTGCTCTACTTACTGGTACTGCTGAAGCGGATGGTCAAAGGCAAACCCCAACGGATGGAATTGCCTGCAGACAGCCAACTGCCTGACGTTGCCTTCATGGTTTGCGCCTACAACGAGCAGGATGTCGTAGAGATGAAGATGCAGAACATCCGGGAGTTAGACTACCCTAAGGACAAGCTCCACGTGATTTGGGTTACTGATGGTTCGTCAGACAATACTAACGAATACCTGAAGGCTTACCCAGACGTGGAGCTTGTCTTCTCTCCTGAGCGCCGTGGAAAGACTGCAGCGCTGAACCACGGCCTTTCTAAGGTGACGAGCGACATCACAGTGATGACAGATGCCAACACGATGGTCAACCGCGAGGCGATCCGCGAAATCGTTCGCTGCATGCAAGACCCGCAGGTGGCCTGTGTCGCTGGTGAGAAACGTGTCCTATCACGACATGAGGGAGAAATAGCTGCCGAGGGTGAAGGACTCTACTGGAAATATGAGAGTACCCTGAAACGTCTCGATAGTGAACTGTATTCTGCTATGGGTGCCGCTGGTGAGCTCAATGCCATCCGCACAAAACTCTATGAACCCATGCCAGAAGCTGCCCTACTCGATGACTTTGTCATGTCCATGAAAATGGTTGAACAAGGTTACAAAATAGCCTATACATCATACGCTTACGCTATGGAGTATGGCTCTGCAAATCTAGAAGAGGAATCCAAACGCAAGCGTCGCATCGCAGCAGGAGGACTACAGAGTTCCTGGTGGCTGCGCAGCATGATGAATCCGTTCAAGAACTTCGTGGTGGCTTTCCAGTTTGTTTCCCACCGCGTACTCCGATGGAGTATCACTCCCATAGCCATGATGGCACTCATACCACTCAACGTAGCCCTGGTGATGATGAAAGCCGGAACGGCCTACACCATTGTCTGGATACTGCAAATCCTATTCTATCTGGCTGCTTTCGGTGGCTATCTGTTAGAGCAGCGAGGACGGAAAAACAAACTGCTCTATGTGCCCTATTACTTTCTTTTCATGAACATCAACGTCTTCCACGGCATGCACTATCTGAGGACCCATCAAGGAGGGGGAACATGGGAGAAAGCAAAAAGAGGGTAAATTTTTGTGAAAATTGATGGCTATTCAAAGATTTTGTTGTACCTTTGCAAGGAAATAGTTGTTTTCATAAAAAGATGAACCAGGATGAAAGAGAGCTGCTCCTGCAACAATTAGCAGAGGCGAACACAAAATTGAAGACCACTCAGCAAGAGCTTGAGGCGGCACAGAAAAGGCTTAACGAATATGAAGAGAAGGCTCAGAAGGCAGAACAGGCAAGCCGCATGAAGTCACTCTTCTTGGCTAACATGAGCCATGAAATCCGCACACCTCTCAATGCTATTGAAGGTTTTTCGCGTGTGATGGCAGAGACCGACTCTGCTGAAGACCGCATGAAATACATGGAAATTGTTGAGAGCAACAATGGCCGTGTACTTGCCCTTATCAACGAGATTCTCGACCTCTCACGTGTAGAGGCTGGCGAGATTACCATCAACAAGAGCATGACTGACCTCAGCGAGCTCTGCAGGAACATCCAGCTTATCTTTAAGTTCCGTTGTCCGGAAACCGTACGTCTGTCGTGGTCAAACCCCACCATGAACGTCACGCTCAATACCGACACCAATCGTCTGACGCAGATTTTCTCCAACCTGATTAGCAATGCGCTGAAGCATACCTCACAAGGCAGCATTACCTATGGCTATCGTCTCATCAACGATGGTCAGGAGGTAGAGTTCTTCGTATCCGACACAGGAAGTGGTATTGCGAAAGAAGATCTCGATCACATCTTTACCACCTATATGTCGCGAGATGCGGAAAACCAGAATGGTTACGGACTGGGACTGGCTCTCTGTAAGATTATCATCGAGAAGATGGGTGGTAGCATCAATGTCACCTCTAAGATTGGACAAGGCTCAACCTTTACCTTTGTCCTGCCTTTTGAGGGAACGATTGGCGGCATGCGCAAGAACAGCCGTACCACCACCAACTCTCGCACCATCCGCGTCAATACGAAGACAGACGTCAAGAACGCTCCGCTGATTCTGGTAGCTGAAGACGAAGACAGCAACTTCGAACTGGTGAAGATAGTTCTCTCTAAGCGTTACCGTCTGGTACGTGCCGTCAATGGTATTGAGGCTGTTACCTTCTGCGAAGACGACCGTCCCGATATGATTCTGATGGACATTCGTATGCCAGACATGAATGGTCTAGACGCTACCCGCATCATCAAGGAGGTCAACCACGACATCCCCATCGTTGCCCTCAGCGCCTATGCCTTCGAAGAAAACATCCGTGAGGCCAAGGCAGCCGGTTGCGACGAGTTTATGGCCAAGCCCTTCCGTGTGGAGGATTTGCTGGATGTCGTCAAGAAATACGTAAAGGAATAACCTACCTTCACCTTACCTTATGGGAAAATTAGCTGTTTATAAGTATGCTGCCGCCATGTTTCTGGTCATCCAGATTGTGGTAAGTCTCTTAACCCTTGTCGGACTCTTTGGCGGCGATGTAACGCCTATAGGCAATACGGCACGAGCCATGTGCGTATATGTCCTGCCAGTACTTATCGCAGCCAATGCCGTACTGATTATCTATTGGCTGATTCGCCGCAGATGGCTACTGTCGCTGATTCCGGTGCTTACCATTGCCTGCTGTATTCCCTACATCGGGACTTTCTACCAGCCCAGCTTTGACGACCCGCAACAGAACACCCAGAGTGGATTGAAGATAGCCTCCTACAACGTGGCTATGTTCGGACGTGAGACTTCCGGTTTCATGGCTCAGGACATCCTTGCAGAGATGCGTCGCCAGAAGGTTGATGTGCTCTGCGTACAAGAGTATAACGAGATTAGTGGCGACAAGAAGAATTCCGAGAGCTACAAAGAGTACTTCCCCTATATGCAGGTAGGTCGCAACGATATGGTCATCTTCAGTCGCTACCCCATCACGGCTAATAAGACCATCCTTTTTGAAGAGACCAACAACAGTGCCATGTGGGCCGACATTGACGTGAAAGGCAGCGAGTTCCGCATCTTCAATGTTCACTTGGAAACCACAGGTATTAACAGCACGCTCCACAAAGCAGGAAAGATGATGGCACAAGGCGGACAGGTGGACAACAACCGACTGATAAGTGCCATTGTCGGCAACTACATGTGGGGCATGATGTTCCGTTCTGGTCAGGCCATCACCATTGCCAACGAGAAGCGCAACTCAGACAAGCCCGTCATCCTCTGCGGCGACTTCAACGATGTGCCCTACTCCTTCGTCTATAACACGGTGAAGGGCGACATGGTGGATGGTTTCAAGGAGTGTGGTGCAGGCTTTATGTACACCTATCGCGGCATGAAGAAAAAGCCCGTACGCATTGACTACATCTTCCACGACGAGAGCATCAAGGGTATTGCGTATTACAAGACGGAGCTGACCTACTCAGACCACTTCCCCGTCTTCATGAAGGTTGAACTTTAGAATACAAGAAACCCTCGCAATGCGAGGGTTCTTTGTTATATCAGACAATCTTGAAACGCACTCTAAACGAGTGCTCGTGTTCGTCCCAGTTGGTCCCCAACATCTCGAAGCGTCCTATCTGCGAGGTAGAGCGCACATGTTTTCCGATGCAGGGACAGACATCATAATCACCGATACGCACCAGTCGGATGCTGTCGCTGACATCACTGGGCAATCGGTCCACACGGATTCCTTCAGGCAACTCACTCAAGGGCACCACCTCAAACGTGACGGGCAGGTCTTCCTCTATCAACCGCTGCATCTCACGCTCAATCTCTTTCTCTTCCTGACGCGTGGGCTTGTGGTCAACATGGAAACTCATCTTGCTCTTCTTGCGCTCGATATGTGCATTATACGAGCGCTCACAGCCAAACATTCGTACCATCACCTGGTTCAGCAGGTGCTCCGCTGTGTGTGCTGGCGGAAATTCCTCCTTATTATGCTCATTGAACTGATAGTCTTCCATCTTGTCTCTCACCTCTTACCTCTCACTTCTTACACTTCACCTTCCACACCCTACCGCTACGAGCAGCAATGTTCATACGAACGCTACCGTCCGGACGCAGCAACATAGACTGTTTCTCCTTTGTCAGCAGGTCGGTAGCCATCGCTGTACACTCTTTCAGCTGCAGGTAGTCAAAGGCATGAGCAGGCAGATTGACGTCTACGTCCACATCATGGTCCTCGAAGTTGACAACCACCAGCAAGAGGTCGTTATCGGCCTTGCGCAAGAAGGCATACTGACGCTGCAAGTGTCCGTTGACATACATCAGGTCAAAGAAAGCGCCCTCGCTGACAGCCTTCTCCTTGCGGGCAATGAGCAGGGTCTTTTTATGGATGTCGAAGAGCTGCTGCTCCTCGGCGGTCAACTTCTTGGCGGCAGCACGACACAGGGTGTCCACACTCCAATAGTCGAAAATCGTGGTACGTCCATCGTTGCCACTGAATCCCTCGCGGTCCATGCCGCGCTCACCATATTCCTCACCGGCATAGAGCATGAAGGGGTTCTGCTGCATCAGCACAGAGGCAATCATCGCAGGAACACCCTTGCGACCATTGGCGGCAAAGAAGTCACTGGCAATACGCTGTTCGTCGTGGTTCTCCAGGAAGTAGAGCATGTGCTGGCGGATGTCATCGGTCTGCTGCCAAGCATTGCTGATAGCCGACGTAGGTGCATGGTGACAGATAACACTACGCATCGTGTCATACATACCCACCTTGTCGTACAACCAGTCGAAGCCGTTCAGCAGGTAGCGACGATAGTCATAGGGGTTATACACCTCACCAATGAACTTGATCTCGGGGTACTCCTCACGGACGGTCTTCGTGGCAAAGCGCCAGAACTCGGCAGGCACCATCTCCGCCATATCGCAACGGAAGGCATCCACACCCTTGGAAGCCCAGAAGAGCAGTATCTCCGTCATCTTGTACCACGTATCGGGAATGGGGTCGAAGTAGCCGATGCGTCCAGCATAGTAGTCAAGGCCATAGTTCAGTTTGACCGTCTCATACCAGTCGGTTCTCGATGGTGCATTGTCAAAATGGTCATTACCCGTAGCCTTGGCAGGCTCCTCCAAGTAAGGCTCCTTCTCACCCTGATACAGGTCGAAGTACGGTGTGAAGCGCTCACCCGGGCAATAGTAGAAGTTATTCTGCGGATTGAAACCCTGCTGCGGGTCGTCGTCGGCACCAAGATCCACCACACCCTTTGGCTTGCAGACAGAGTGGTACTGGCGGGCCACATGATTCGGCACGAAGTCGATAACCATCTTCAGTCCGGCAGCATGGGTGCGCTCCACCAGCTGCTCAAACTCCTGCATACGCTCATCGACGTTGACAGCCAAGTCGGGGTCTACGTCGTAGTAGTCAGTGATGGCATAGGGCGAACCAGCCTTACCCTTCACCACAGCAGGATGCTGGCGGGGAATACCATACTTGCTATAGTCCGTCTGCGTAGCATGACGGATAATACCCGTATACCACACATGACTAACACCCATCTGGGCAATGTCCTTCAGCACCTTGGGGGTGAAGTCTGCCAACTTACCACAACCATTTTCGGCAATCGTGCCGTTCACCTTGCGAGTGACGTTGCGATTGCCGAAAAGGCGGGTAAATATTTGATAAATAATGACTTTATCCACGATCAACGTTTTTGTTTATTAGTTATTGGTATTGTATATTATTCCTCGATGCCGTGAGCAGGAACATCCTTGTTGATCTTGGCAATCATGCCACGAAGGGCCTTACCAGGACCACACTCTGTGAAGTCGTCGGCACCATCAGCAATCATGTTCTGCACAATCTGAGTCCAGCGAACACTGCTGGTCAGCTGAGCAATTAGGTTCTGCTTGATTTCAGCAGGATCAGTATGAGGCAGAGCATCTACGTTCTGGTAAACGGGACACTTAGGAGCCTGGAACTCTGTCTTCTCGATAGCGGCCTGCAACTCGTCCTTGGCGGGCTGCATCAGCGGAGAGTGGAAAGCACCACCCACCTTCAGGGGCAGAGCACGCTTGGCACCAGCGGCTTTCAGTTGCTCACAAGCCTCGTTGATAGCATCGATGTCGCCAGAGATTACCAGCTGACCGGGGTTGTTAAAGTTGGCAGGTACACAGATACCCTTACCCATCTTGCTCACCTCGTCGCAAACCTCCAAGACCTTCTCGTCGGGCAGACCGATGATAGCAGCCATTGTCGAGGGCTGAACCTCGCAAGCCTTCTGCATAGCCATAGCACGTGCATAGACCAGCTTCAGACCGTCCTCAAACGACAGTGCACCAGCAGCCACCAGTGCAGAGAACTCACCCAGTGAGTGACCGGCAACCATCGCAGGCTCGAACTTGTCGCCCAGGCAGATAGCAGTAATCACGCTGTGCAGGAATACGGCAGGCTGTGTCACCTTGGTCTGTTTCAGGTCCTCGTCAGTACCTTCAAACATGATGTCGGTAATGCGATAACCCAGAATGTCGTTAGCCTTTTCAAACAATTCTTTTGCTGTCTCGTTGTTGTCATACAGGTCCTTACCCATACCAACAAACTGTGCCCCCTGACCGGGGAAAACAAATGCTTTCATCTTTCTTTTTATATATTAAATATGTACGTTTTCTAATTCGCGTGCAAAGGTACTCATTTTTTTCAAAAAAACCAAGATATCTTTTGGATATTTCAGAAAAAGTCACTACCTTTGCAGCCGCAAAACGCAAAGGAAAGTTCAATTTTCAATTGACTCTCCTCACGTTCGGCCATTTGCAAGCAAGCTTGCATGGCTCTCACTTATTCGGAGAGTTGGCAGAGTGATCGATCGCGCTGGACTCGAAATCCGGTATACCCTTTTCGGGTATCGGGGGTTTGAATCCCTCACTCTCCGCCAAGACAAAAGGGAACCGTGTGGTTCCCTTTTTCTATGTAGGTTTAATTCTCATGCTAAAACTGGGGACCGTTCTGAATTTTCTGCTTTAGTTTTATCTATTTCATTTCACGAACTAGCATGCCTGGGTAGAAATCGCTGCCGCTCACCTTTTCAAAGGTTGTAAATCCTAAAGTTGCATTTTCTGCACATTCTTCCACAGCCATGAAACGATTGTCCCATATCTTGTCTTTAACAGGGCGTATAACTCCAACACGCTTATAATCCACGTGACCATTATCGTCCATTATCGCTTCAAGAACCTCAAAACGACTTTTCTCCGTTATTCCTTCCTTCAGTCCAATCTCACATTTGATAGGGTCAATACTATTTAGAGGAGTCTTTATCTTAAATACCTCAAAATTCTTTTGCAAGTTTGCCACATTCTCGTCCAGGGCCCTTCGACACGCTTTCAGTACCATGACTTGAGGTTCGCTCTCATTAATACCCATGAATGAGATGTCCTTTCCACTACTTTCCTGCATGCCTAAGTATACCAAAGAGAAATCGCCACGCATGTTCTCAAAATTCTCTTTCTTGGCATCATCGGGTTTCTCTGTATAGACATTGCTGTAAAATGATGATGAAATCTCTTCGTCCCACACCAATCGATACAAATAGGTTTTAATCTTTACATTGAAACCTTTATAGCTGGCTATCATATCGCCCAAGTCCTTCTGGTTCATGGTATTGTTACCGTGGAGAGCATTGCCTGTTTTGATGGCTGCACTAATCAAACCGCCAACGACAGACGAACCACTGCTCCTGTCAATATAGCGTATATCGTTAATCAGCACAAACGTACTGCCTATCAATTCTTCTCCTGCATCTTGCAAAACAGCATCTTTACGCACTGACATGGCAGCCAGTCGTTTGTCTGCTTCTGAAGCATTGTTATAACCTCTCTCCTTCACCAGTTCCATATCGCATACACCCGTCGCTTTCTTCCGATGGAACCATTTGGCAACCAGTCTGCTTGCTATATACTGATTCTGGAGAAAATGGTCGTATTCATTCATATTCGACTTATCAGACGAACGATTTACTATAAAACCTGTATGCTCATCCAGATTTTTAGTTTTCAGTTTTTTTTCTGAAGTATAGAATATTTTCTTGCCCAACCCATGGTCATTATACTTATCAGGAACGGGCATCTTGCTAAAAGCAGCTTCTATTTCGTTTTCAAACATCAAGTCGCGATGACTAATCATGACAGAGTAGATAGAGCCTCGCCGATACAGAAACAGGGAGTCTCCCACCTGCGAAAAACAGGCAGGAGACACCATCAGTAATATCATTATTATGAGCTGCCTCATACTATATGATTATTGTTTTAATACTCCCAGTCTTCGTTTAGATTATCATAGATTTTAATCTCGTCAGGATTGTTTTCAACCCACTTATTATTCTTCTTCAGATATTTCATATTCTCTTCAATAATCTTCAGCATTCCTTTCTGGTTCTTATCCCCATTAATCAACTTGATATCTTCTGGAACAGAAATTTCAGAATCGTCAACCGGTCTCTTTTTAACATCTGTCGTCAAACTGGCAATATATACCTGAATGTCAAAGTTCAGCATTTCGTTTGTAGTCTGCGACACTGTATTGTTAATGAATTTCAGAGGAACTCCCTTCACGCCTGGCAGTACTTCTTTGTCAGATTCGGGAAGAGAAGGGTCTGTACAGATAGCGTATTCATTGTGAAGATTTGTCGTAGACACAGTACCTGCAGTATCTTGTTTCAGCTCATACTTGACTTTATAGACTTCACACTTACGTCCAAGAATCTCCATTGTTTCGCCAGTCTTCTCAACAGTACCCTTACGCATCTGTTCCAGCTGTTCCTGATTGGCACTCATGCTGGTAGTGGTATAATAGCCTTTTTTAATACCAGGGAAATAAACAGTAGTAGTCATTTGATCACCATTTTTCTCAATGACTGAATAACTGTCATTATAAGGAAGATAAGTCTTATATTTGTTTCCCTTAGCAATTGTTTTAGAGGTATATGTACCAGTGTACATACCATTATTCTCCACTTTTTTCATGACATTCTTCAGAATCATCTTAGCCAAGATGTTTTTGGTCTTGACAGCTGATTTCATCTTCTGCATAGAGGTCAGTGTAGCGGTAGTCTCACCTTCAAACGTTGATTCCGTCTGAGCGACGGCTGTTCCAAGTCCGATAATCATCGACGACAGAACACATAATAGTAGTCTTTTCATAATTTGTAGTTTTTAGTGAATTTATAAATAATAGGTTAATTATTGCTGTATTCTTTACTCAACGAAAACAAGATTGGGAGTTTGTTCTTCTTTCTGGTTCTCTGCGAAGGCGACGGCAACCACGCGAGCTGCTTCCAATCGGCGTTGCTCCATGTTCAGAGCGTCGTCATATTTCTTCATTTCAAGATTGCGAGCCCACTCGTTTTCCTCGCCAACCTTCTGCTTAATTTCGTCAAGCAGTTCAGTGGCAGCAGGGACGGACGACGACTCTGGATCTATCTCAGTCAACAACATTGCTGCCCGCTGAGCACTCTCCATATCCTGACCAGTAGCCCATATGGCCTTAGCCTTCTGGAGTATTCGTTGTCCCTCCAGATTGACTCGTTTCTGCCAGATGTCAACTATCAGTTGCCGGGCTTCATCGTAGCCGTTGCAGCACGACGGGATAATGCACAGCTGACTAAGTGCCTCGTCGTATTGTCTGGTCTGTTCCAAAGCTCTTGCCTTTGTCAGCATACGCTCAGCATTATTGTTATAATAGTCAATCATTTTCTTCTGTGCACGCGTCATAAAACTGATAATATCCTTGTTTCGTGGCGTCAGTCGCTTGATAGCATCTGAGAATGCCTGATACTCGCTATTCCCAACCCCGTCAAGCTGGGTGGTATAGGCTTCAAAAACCACGCCATCTGCCGTATTTAACACCTGCATGGACAACTGGAGCTGATAGACTGTTTTTCTGGGTGGTCCAGGAGTCACCGACTTGTTCAGCACCTCATAGTCTGGAACCAAGGCAAAAGAATGAAATCCCACCGTACCTGTAGCACCACTCGTTGCGGAGAGCAATTGACGCAGTTTGTTGGCAACGATTCGTTGCTGGGCAAGGGGAAGCGGTTGGGCTGTAGCACTCTTCAGAGCCACTGCTATGGGCATCACACAGTCTTGAGCATGAACAGCAACAGCCATTATGCAACTGACAACCAGGAATAGCAACTTCTTCGTCTTCTTCATCTTTTTGTCCTCCTTACTTTTCTCCAACAATCAACAAGCAACGACCAAGCCCACGATTCACTACCTTGCAGTTAATGCGGTAAGGAGCTTTCCGCAGGTAATTGCGCAACTGACGGGCAAAGCCATCGGCATCAAGTGGGGTATCTTTATAATAAAGAGGTATACGCACCTGTTCAAACAACAGATAGCTTTCTGTCGATTCACTCTTGCTAAAACGTTTCTCCACCGTATTGTCAACCATCCACTGTGTAATAATCTCACCCAGTTCCTTGTCGTTGAATTCTGTTTCAAAGTCCAAATCCTGCCCATTGTCAGGTATCTGTAACTCAATAATCGTTTCGCGCCCCTTAGCTAGAATATCGTCAAAGTGTTGACGCAACTGAGCCGTGAAGTTATCCATGTTGTTCATGACGGCTTCTTCTATAAGCACAGGAAGCTCGGCAGAAAACGAGGGAGCGCCAGTACCTTCGGCACCTGCCACCTGTTTATTGCTATAAGCATCAAGACCACGCAAATTATAGGTTACAGAACGTTTGGGACCGGTCTGATTAACACCCCAGTCAACCTCCAAAATAATATCGGCCTTAGCAGTACGGCGCAACCGGTCTAAAGGACTCTCTAGCAAACCTGCTCCCGATTCTTTGGTACGCAAGACACTATTCTCCTGGTCTATGCGCTGAATGGAACGAATTGCCTGTGACAAGTCCTGCAAGGGGAAACCGCGATCGGCCATCAAAATATTGATTTTGGAGATGACAGCCATTAGCTCACGACTACTCTGCAATGCCCTCTTGTAATCAGGAATAACTTCCACTTGTCCCAACACATCTACCGTATCCACAAAATGATGCTCAACACACCACACATCACTAGGAACTACCATCAGTTTTGGCAGTTTAGCCTGTGAGAACATGTCAACAGACAAGAACAAGGCTAACAAGGGAAACAGTATTCTTCTCATCGTTTAACTTATCTTTTTGTCCTCGTCAAAACCCACTACTCAACGACTTCAGTTTACCTGCGGCTTCAAGATCCTTACGTAACAAGTCTTTGGCCACACTTACTATGCCTGTCACGATATAGGTCTTCTTGCCCTGTCGTGCAGTCTGCATAGAGCCTTCGACAAACGTGGCATAATTTTCACTCATACCATCAGGAGCAAAGAAAGATGCGAAGTACTTCTTGTTCTTACCTTCTGTCTGACTGTCAGCCATGGGACGTTGTGAAGTACACCCCTGACCAGGGCCATAGCCACGGAAAAGCACACCATGCACAGCACAACGTTTGAGGAGTGCCTCACTGATATCACCCTTCTTCTCTACAGTTGCCTTCACCTTGACAATATAGTATCCTTGGGTACCAGAACCTGCACAACTAATCTCATACTTCAGAGGAACATCTTTCTTGGCACAAAGCGTATCAGTTGACAAGAATGCCAATCCCAATACTAATAGTAAGTAATATAAAGCCTTCATATTTTCTTGTTTTTAAGTTCTTAATAGTAATCAGTTATTTCTGCAAATTTAGGTAATAATATGTCAGTTTCCAAATTTATGTATAGCTTTTTCAAGTGTCTAAGAGGGAGGAAAAGGAGAAAAAAGCCATCTTAAATGACAAAAAACACTCTTTGTCTAACCATATAGTCGTTTTGTAGAAAAAGTATATCCAATCCCAAAACAAATAGACTGTATTTTTGTCACTTTCTTTAAAAAGAGTTACCTTTGCAGAATAAAAGAGAATCATGGTTTTCCTGTCTAAAGAAAAATATAAAACTATGAAAATGCTCCTCGTCTTGATGAGTAGTATTTTGCTATTCTCGTGTGAAGAGAACCATCAGTCTGCCAACATACCTATGCAGCAGACGATGGACTCGCTGAAGATGTGGTACACACAGATGGAAGGTGACTCGATGGAAGCAGCAAGCAGGCGCATCAAAATTTATTTGGATCAGCACCAGGACGACAGCACCGAACCCATGCGCAAGCTTCGAACAGAATGGCTGAAGGCACGAGGTGTCTATTTTTCAGCCATCAAAGGACTCCCCGATAGTGCACTGACATACACAGAACAAGCGCTGACGGAAATGCAGGGACTGAAAGGTATGGACGAGATACGCGTGCTGGCAATGGCCAACAGGGCAGATTTCTATCGTCAACTAGGACAGCTTGACAAGAGTGCCGACGCATACCTGCAAGCGCTTCAGACAGCAGATGCCACAGGTGTAAGCGACTCGCTGAAGATCCCACTCATGTTGGGCATCAGTACGGCCTATACCTTTATGGGCGACTATTCCAATAGCCAGCGCTGGTGGCAACGCCTGGGCACTATGGTGCCAATCATGAAACGTGGCGACCAGTTCATCTACTACAACAATCTGGGCAACGACTTCTATTTTCAGGCAAAGTATCAGGAGGCTCGCGACTGTTTCCAAAAGGCTGCCGAGTTGGTCAAAGGCGATGCGGATAAGCAGTGGGACTATTATACAGCAGTGGCCAATCTGGGCGAGATCTACATCCGTCTTCAACAGGCTGACACCGCCCAACAGATGATTCAGCAGGCGGATTCGTTCTTCCGTCGCGTCAACTTTCCACCTCTTATATATTATATCGCCACTTCGCACATGGAACAGAAAATGCTGGAGGGTGATATTCAGGGGGCTCAAGCCATTGCAGCATCCAGTCCAAAGGACGACATTAGCATTCCTGCCGCTAAGGTACTGAGACTGAAAGCACTGGAACGACTGATGAAGAAGACTGGACACTGGAAAAATGCTATGGATATTCACGACGAGTTGCACCTGTTGAACGACTCCATACAAACCATCCAGTCGTCCATGAGGATGAGTGCACAACTATTACAATACAGACACGACAAACAACTGTTGGAAAAACAGCAAGAGATAGACCACCAACAAATGAAGAATCGACTGGCATGGGCACTTCTTATGGTTGCCATACTCACAGTCATAGTCATGGTCATACTCTACCAACTGCGTCGCCGAAGACAACGTATGCAGGAGTTGGCCACCAGACAGCAGATAGTCGTCCTCCGTATGGAGAATACGCGAAACCGCATAACGCCACATTTTATCTATAATGCACTAAGCCACGAGATGCTCGAACAGATGAAGGGCAGAGCCGTAGATCTTAACGCACTGACCCAACTGCTGCGACGTGGTGTCGAGCAAGCAGACATGCTCGATACGACACTTAGCGAGGAACTGCGTTTCGTAGACTATTACGTGGAGATAGAAGGGCGACAGATGGGCAACAAGCTATGCTACCACAAAGAGATAGCCAACGAGGTCAATCCCGACAATGTCCATCTGCCTGCCATGACCATACAAATCTTTGTTGAGAACGCAATCAAGCATGGTCTGCAGCGGCAAGGCGGAGAACTCACAATCCGTGTCGGTCGCCAGAGCGACAACACGCTAATAGAGGTCATTGATAATGGTCGAGGACTGGGAACGAGCAAACCCATGGAACATACAGGTATGAAGGTGGTGCGCCAAACCATCCAAATGCTCAATGAGCATAATCGTCAGCAGATAACCTTTGGCATTGCAAATGCAACGCCTTCAGGCTGCAGGGCGTGGCTGCTCGTTCCTGATGACTTCAATTACTCTTTCACCTCTGACCCCTCAACTCTAACGCTCAGAAAAGATGAATAAACAAAAATTAATCAAGGCTTTTATCGTAGACGACAACCAGGAAGCTGTAGAACTGCTGCAACGACTGCTGGAGAAAAACTACTCAGTAAACGTTGTAGGTTCGGCCAATGATGCAGAGAGTGCTGCCGACCTCATTATTAAGACCGAACCAGACATCATCTTTCTGGATGTCGAGCTACCCACCATGTCAGGTTTGGAGTTTTGTTCACTCATCCAGCAAGACTCAAAACCAAATACCAAAGTTGTATTCTACACAGGTCACGACAAATACATGTTGGAAGCCATTCGCCGACAGGCCTTCGACTATCTGCTGAAGCCACCCACAGAACAAGACTTAGGGCAAATCATGACCCGCTACTATGAAAACAAACTAGCTGACATACCATCCATAGAGCGTTCAGCAGAGCAGTTGCCCATCATTTTGGTAATCAACGCTCTAAATGCACACACCACTCTGCGCATGGACGACATTGCCTACTTCCGCTACAATCAGGAGCGAAAGATTTGGGAGACTATCTGTATGGATGGCAGCATCTACCTACTGCGCCATCGCACGACGGCAGAAGTCATCCTCAACTACTCGCCCGACTTCGTACAGATTCACAAACGTTTCATTGTGAATATCAACCAGATAAAAATGATCCAGGAGTCTGCCTGCATCCTCATGGAACCCATGGAGACGGTCAGCGAATTGCGCATCAGCAAGAACTATCGTTCCCAATTCATGTCAGCATTCTATTCATTATAGAAAGCCTTCAGATCCATATCAACTCCCTTTATCTTGTTAAGATAACAGTCCAAATAAAATAATAGAGTATTATTTGATACATCACGCTGTAACGCTTTCATCCCTCAAAATTGCGAAATTTCTTAATAGCGAAAATACGTCCCATTTCCCTTATACCAGACAAAATTTGCGCCCTGCCTAGAGAAAATTTGTGCCCTGCCTAGGAAAATATTTTTTCTATTAATACACCCCCAAACGCCCTCTCTACCGACTTTTTTGAAGATATGAAATTATTTTACTTATAAATAAAGTACGAGCCTCCGTCGCTCTGGCAGTACTTGCGCAACAGTTCCTGGATATACTCAGCGTTCTTGCGCACACGTTGCTCATCGCCATCGTAGCCATTGATGAGTACCACCAGATGGCGCGTGTCTATGGTCATTTTCGTACGTTCGTGGTCACTGGTAGGAGTGCCTACCCCACCCTCGGCATCACGATAGACTGGCAGTCCGTGAATATTGATCATGCCACGACCAATACCTTCGTAGGGTTCCCCCTCGCGACCGATACCCAACGTCAGTGTATCGCCCACAAAGCGGTCAGCGTCAAAGCCACCAATGCTGTATCCGTAGGCAATGGATGCCAGGTTCACCAAGTCCACCAGGGTGTCGCGCTGATAGAGCTGCTTACCTTGTAACATGCGACGTATCAAGGCCTCCGAGGCAGGTCGGTAGCGCGAGGGGTCTTTGCCACAGGCCTTATAGACACGGCGCGTAGCAGCGATGCTCGTCATATCCTTTAGCGACTCTGTCGTCAACTCCTGACGATATCTTTCCCCCATAGCCTCTATCTCCTGCCACAGTGCCTCGTTATACTGCGTATTGACCACCTGGGCCTCCACACACGCCCCGACAAACGCAGGGCATGCACGCTCTATCTCTTGTGATACGATTACCTTCATTGCCATATTTCTTATCAATATAACGTATGAAAAGCATGATTATTACGCAAAACTGCTCATCATATATGATTAAAGCGTGCTTGACACACGCTTTAATCACATTCAGAAAACTGTATTCTACATGGTTTTCGCAAATTGGTCAATACTGAATTTGCCATCCAAGTCCTTTATCGAGATACGACCTTGTAACACATCGAAGAAGAAACTACGTATGCGTTCGATAGTCAGTTGGGCCGGTTTTCCATCACTATCTGTACCCAAGTCGTAGGTTTTCAGAAGTTGTGGACCGAGCGCTGCAGCCGTCAGCAGGAAGTGGTTTTGGAACTTGTCGGTATCAATAAGGTCGGCAGCCAACACTTTTCCTACAACACTATAGCTATGTAGCGAATGCTGTTGCTGACCATCGGTAAGCATTGTCCGCAGGTCATCAGCTGCCAGATTGATTTCTATCTTTCCGCTTTCTTCGGCTTCCTGCTGGTGACGGTACAATGACCCCAAGTCTGCTAATGCCAGTGAATAAAGATGAGTGTTCGGCGTGTAGTTAATGCGCTCAACACTGAAAACAGATGGCAGGAGCTGCTGAACTTTACCATCCATCTCGACAAATGGTGACATAAACGTGCCAATGATACAGTCCTTGATAGAAAGCGACTGCGTTGCGAACACGCCACCAATGACGACACAGTTCTCAAGTGTCACCTCGTCACCATAGATGCTGCCTGCAACAAAGGTATTATAGAGTACGACGCTCTTGGCGTTAACGTCAGAACAGAATGTCGTATTGCATTTTGTTGCACGGCTGGTGATAGAAGATGCAGAGCCGACAGCCTTGCGGAATGTCACTTCGCCAACTACATCGCTATTGATGTATAGCTCATGCTGGATGAAAACGGCGCCCTTTATCTCTACCGGAGCAGCTTCAATGGTTAGTTTACTGGAATAGAGGGGACCTTCAACGATGGTTTCTCCAACAATGTTGACAGTACGTGAGAGTTCTGCAATTTTGTTTGGAAGGATACCTCCCTTGACAATGTTGTTTTCCAGACGAAGATTCGTGTCTGTAATATGGATTTCTTTAAGATTACTCATAATATTATAAGGTAAGTGCTAAATCGTTAAACATTTTGTTAATTAATACGCGTACTCGTGATGAATGGCTGTCATCGCCAGGAACATTGGTAGCAATCTCCTCCTGCAGATAAGCCTGGAGTTGTTGCTTCTCCTGCTCGCCCATTTGTTCACTGTCGTTGGCAAAAGCAGTTTCTACCTTTTCTGACACCTGCTCCTGCATGGTTTTGTATTCATCTGGCAATACGCACTGCTGGTTCATCTGACGATGTTCGTCGGCAGTCTCCATGAAGCATACTGGCACCAGATAGCTATCGTTACCCGAACCGTCAATGATAGAATCCCTCATTGTCTGCTCTGAACGGGCTTTCGTAGTCAGGAAGGTCTCTGCCTGACGGATTGCCTGTAAGGCATGGTTCTTGACGGTTGCAACGTTCAGTCGCGACTGGGCAATGCTGTTTTCCTTGTTCAGCGTAATGGCTGTCTGGACCAAGTCGGTGTGTAGCATTCTGTCACTCTGCTCCCCTACGCTTTTTACCAGTCGGAAAACATTTTCGTCGATAGCGTGAATGCGTGCAGCCAGTTCATTGTTCAGTTCTTCGAACATTTTCTGATAGCGCGCACTTGTGCGGGCGTAGTGTTCTTCCATTTCCTTCCGCTTTTGTTGCAGCATCTGAGATTGTTGGCGCAGCAGCATTAAGCGGGCATCAACGGTCTGTTTCAATTCTGCACGCTGGGTCGACAAATCGGTACGGACGGTGTGAAAGAATCCGTCAATGAGAGTCTTCGACACTTTGTCGGCATTCTGACTGATAGCCAGACACTGTGCGGCATTCATGGCACCTACGCTGGCGGTAAGTCCATTCACGGATTTGTTACAGTTGGCAACACTTTGATCGAACGGATCAGTGTCGACATAAATATCGACATTAACCATTTCTTCGGCTTTCCCGCTGTAAGGCATTGTTCCACCATCCTTCGAAGGAGGATAGTTGACAGAACCACTATAGTATACAGTTACTTTTTCTGAAAAACTTCTTTTGTAACTCATAACAACTCAGTGTTTAAATCGTTTCGTAATCGCATTTGGCATACATCTGGCGAATCAACTTTTTGACACGGTCAGAGTGTTGTGAGTTTTCTAACAGACGCTGGAATTCATCCCCAACCATAGGTGATACCTCACCCTTTGCCCAAGGCAACTCTGTATTGGAGCGAATGGCATTGTAAACCTTACTGGCGCCTTCTGACGACAACTCCTCGGGCACATCCACCTGGGTACTAACAGTTTGCTGGGCATCGTTGATGGTTTCGCAAATGAGTACAGGAATGTGACAGGTCTTCTCACCATTGTCGTCTATACGCGAAATAAGCACTTTTTCTGTCAATATGCGCTGTTCTCCAATCTGTTTCAGGAATTCGTATGATTGCTCTAATGCCACCTGGGCATTATGCTTCATCTCAGAAATCAGAATCTGCTGGCTCTTGCTCAGCCCTTCAGCCTGTGACGTGCTGACAATGCCAGACAAGGCGTTCATACGGTTTGACGACGTTGCCAATTGATGGTTGACAAGATCGAAAACAGGCTGGTCTAACTGCCTGATGCGCACTTCCAACTCCTTGTTGATACTTGTGAAAATACGCAGATAGCGCTCTGCAATACGTCCGTATTCCCGCTCTACATTAGACTTGATGCCAATCAGTCGGCGTTTCTGTTGTCCAAGGTGTATAAGCAGTGCCTCAACACGACTCTGCTTGTTGGCTATCTTTTGTGATATCTGTGAGCGTACCAGCGTGAAGAAACCTCGGTTCACATTTGAACAAACCTTCTCGGCACTTTTATTCTCAGCCATGATGACAGCGCTCTGCATGGTAACCACTGCTGCAGTTGTTCCATTGACGTGATTAGCGACGCTGTGCATCTCTGACGCCATCGGGTTGGTGTCGACGGTACATGAAAATGTTGTTGACATAATCGTTGACTTTTAGGTTCTTACTTATTTTCTTCCTCGTCCTCAGGGGCTTCTTCAGCAGCGTCATCATCGTCTTCGGACTCTTCTTCGTCTTCGAACTCCTCCTCGTCTTCAGACTCTTCTTCATCAGCACCTTCTTCTTCGAGGTCTACCTCTTCTGCATCTTCTTCCTGATCTGCAGAGACTTCCTCTTCAATAGGTGTCTCATCATTGACAGGTTCCTCCTGCTGAGGTTCCTCCTGCAGAGGTACTTCCTGTTGAGGAACTTCCTCTTCACTAATGCGGTCGACAGCTTCCAGCACATTGACAGCAATTGAAGGCAGGTTCAGCGACAGGTGTTCGTAGGCGAGATCCTCGACGCTGGGTTCTGGCAGCAGAATCGACTCCTTGGCTAACAGCGGGTTGGTGTTTGCCAACGGCTTGCGGCGGTCGTCCAACTCGTTGACTTCGCTGGCAGCAACTGCCATCTGGTTAGAGTATCCGTCTTGCAGACGCGCATCGTAGAACTCAACATGTCCAAAGCGTTCAGCCTTGCAGGCAATGTCTTCTTGCAGACGATCCATGTAGTCGCTGAAATCGTCCTGAACCTTCTTGAACTCCTGAGCCTGCAACTCGTAGGCTGCCAAAACATCAGCACTGTTGTCCTGACGCTCGACCACGGTTTTCTCCAAATCTGAACCCGACTGCTCCATGCTGTCCAGTGTCTTCTGAAGCTGTGTCAATGTATTGTAAGCCTCAATATATTCACTGAGGGTCTGCTGCATATTGTTGATGATATCAGCACCTTCGGCATGATTCGAACGATAAAATGCGTCAACGTCCTGATGCCATTTATTCAGGTAGCTCAATTTCTGATCATGAATATGACCATATACCTTAATGCGTTCTATGCGGTTCTCCATCATCAGTCGCTGAACCATCGGTGCAACGATTTCCTCATAAATCTGGTGTACGCCAAAGGGAACACTGGCATTGCTGTTGTCTTCTGCTGTCCACTCGTTGGCAAACAGGTTGTAGCGAACACGTGAACTTTCCTTCAACTGGAAGGGTTCATAACCCTGTATGGAGTCCTCGTAATTGAAGCGCTCTCTTCGGATGCGACCGATTTCCTCAGCTTCCAACAAGGGAGAGTAGTGGTTGTAGGGGGACTTCAGAATCTTGAACAGCACATCGTTCGACTGGTTGATAACCTTGTCGGTCGATGCCAGTTTCATGGCAGAAATGGTCTGTACCGACATGGCCATTGTACGCATGAGGTGCTTAAGTACATCCTCAAACTGCGCAGTATCGCTAGACAGTGAATCCTTGAGTTTGTTTAGCTGGCAGAAATCGTCGATACGGCTATCGAAGCGCTTGTCGTCGAAGACCTTGACAACGGGATGGTTGCCTGCATCACTGGTCGTAAACTCATTCAAGAATTGCAGGTAACTACTTCTGTCTGCAACCAGTGGCAGGTCAACAGACTTAATCTCGGTGTCGTTCATGCAGTAGGATATGGTCTTGAGCGAACGGTCCAGTTTACCGACATAGTCGCTCTGGTTCACCTCCTGAATAGATAGCGAATACTCATTCGTGTCAACCTTCTCCGTCTCTTCAGAAGTCTCCACGATTGGCGCTTCCTTCGACAGGTTCTCAATCTGGTTCATGGTCTCTACCAGCAGATCGTTCTGACGCGACATCTGCAGACTGATGCGAGACATAGGAATTTGGTTGGTATAGTCCACAACAAAACACTTGTCCTCGTAGGCCATTTGCTGGGCAACAGGGACATATGCCACACCTAGTTTATTCACCTTGTAGTCGCGGAATATGTTGTCGTGCTCTTGACGTTTCTTAGCAATCTCCTCGTCGATATCTGCCATTTGCTGGTCATACTCTTTGTTGCGGATGAAATACATAAAAAACGCAATGATGGTCAGCAACCACTTCCATGTGTCGCTACGTTTCAGCTCTACTTCAGCACGGTCGCTTTCCAACTGACTGATTTCATTTTCCAGTTGCTCCTCTTGTCGCACAATACGTTCTGCTGCCTGTTCATAGTAGTTGAACAGCAAACGAGCCTCATCTTGGTAGATGTTGCTAGAGTCCTTAAAGATTTTTCCTGTTGAATTCATACTTATAATTATTAGGTAAAAAAATAATTGGAATTAGTTTCTGATTTGTTTGATTTTGGTCATTATACGTTCCAGTCTGCCAATTTCCTGTTCTAATTGTGGCGCATTGAGTTTCACGTCACGCAGCATGACGGCAATATTGGCGGTGGTGCTGGTAAACTGGGCTATCAGATTGCGTGCTTCACTGCTTGCCGATGGTGAAACAAAGCGTACCGATTCCTGCACCTCGGTCAGACGACCTTTCAGTTCGGGTGTCAGACCATCGGTCTCAGCCACCTTGTCCATCAGCTCTGCCATCGCGTCTTTCAGCATCAGCTTTCCGTCCATCAGTATTTGTTCGCTTTGGTATACTTGCTCTACCTTGTCACCGGCATGCAACGTAGCCACTCGGCCTAACACCAACAGCAGCAGGGCACCCAGTTGCAGCAATAGCTGTAACGTGAACGACAAATCCCAATATATACCTGCCGCCATGATGGCTACAACGGCAACGAAGTAGGAGCCAATGGATGTGAAGTGAATACCCATCATACCCACTTCCTTGTGGGCCTTTTTACTGGTGTCTATCAGCGGGAAGAAGAAAAACTCCACCAATTGTGTGAACACGAGACAGCTCACCACAATGTCCAGGATTCTGACTTCATCTTCCAATGACGCTCCGAAGAGAACAAATCCTGCTATAATGATACCATATCCTAATAGGATGGCTAACGCCTTATAAAATATTTTCATTGTATATTTGATGTTATTGGTTCAAAATAGTCTAAATGTGGCGTCTTAGATTTTCTGTCCGCACTTCGGGCAGAAGTGTGACGTCACAGGGACGCTGGCGCCACAACGGGGACAAACGTTGCCAGTGGTCACGCTGGCCTGTCGGGCTCCGCATTGTGGACAGAACATTGTTCCGGGTGTCAGTGGCGCTCCGCAAGACGGACACTGCGTTCCCATAGCGTTTTGCTGCAGTGATGTACCACAACTGACACAGCGACGGGCATTCAGCGGATTGTCAGTGCCACAGTTCGGACAAGGGTGGTATTCGCTACCACAATGAGGACAGAATCGCTCTGTCGTCAGGTGTTTCTTCGAACAGTTAGCGCAGTAAATTTCGCGAACGCCACTGCCAGACTGACCTCCCTGCATATTGGGTTGATACCCTGCCTGACCACCAAAAGTAGGCTGGTTGTTGTGTGGTTGCATCAGACCACTGCCCATACCACCGCCTCCCATACCGTTCATCATGTTGATTGCCATCAGTCCGGCTATCAGTCCATTACCACCACCGGCACCACCCATTTGGTCAACCGCGTTATTGGCAACGTCAAACATCTGTTCCTGTTGCCATGAATGACCAGTAATTGACATAGATGCCTGACTGGCCAGTGCATCCCTGACTTTACGTCCTTCGGGTGTTGATGTGTCGATGGATATTTCAGTAATGTAGAATTTGGTCATTGTCAGGCCATACTCCTGCCAGAAAGGTAGTAACGACTGCTTGATGTGCTGCGACAGTCCGTCGAGATGTGCCGACACACTCTTGAAGCCAATGCGCTGATTCGTCATAAACTGAACAATCACACTTTTGGTCTTGGTGGCAAACTCTCCATAAGCCTGCGATAGCATGTCAGATTCCGTAAACACGTCTTTCGTGCCTACCATCTTAATCATGAAGCGTTCTGGATCAGTAACTTGCAAACCATATTGTCCTACCGCCTGAAGGGGCAGCATGGTCTGATAGTCAACATCGTGCAGGGCCATACTGTTCACACGCCATTCAAGATTGGCGGGGTACAGTTTATTGATAATCCATATCTCAGCTGTAAAGGGATTCTTACCGCCAAAGGGAATGCCGAATAGCGTACGCAGCAGAGGAAGGTTCTCGGTGTCGAGGGTATGCTTTCCTGGTCCAAACTTTCCCATCAGCTGTCCCTTGCTGAACAGCAGAGCTTCCTGCGATTCGTATACAATAAGCTGAGTATACGTACTTAGGTTTGTTTCCGGATAGCGATATGCGAATACAAATTCGCTACTGTTAGGTTTCCAACTAGCGCAATCAATTAGTGCCATATTTTTTTGCTTTAGGTATTATTTTGTCTACGACAGATTATCCGCCACGAGTGCAAAGATAAATATTTTTTTCCAAACGACGTTCATTGTATGCTAAAAATTTGCGATAGCACACAAAAAATCTCAACATAAGCACATTTCCTTTCTATTTTTGTCTAATCATATTGGGGTTTCAAGTATTTTCATTACCTTTGCACCAAAATAGTGAAAAATGAAGAAGACAATCATGATGATACTGGCGGGCATGCTGTTTGTGGCATGCCAGGAGTCGCTGGAGGACCGTTGTCAGCGCGAGGCCAAGGAGTTTACGGAGAAGAGCTGTCCGCGCCATATAGACACGGAGATAGTGCTGGACAGCATGACGTTCGAAAAGGAGAGTCATATCATTGGCTACTGCTATACCCTGCAGGGTTCGCTGGACAATCCGCTGAGGGTGGACAAAGAAAAGTTTCGTGAAGCGTTGCTTCTGGAGGTGAAGAACTCAACGAACCTGAAGCTGTACAAGGATGCCAACTATTCGTTCCGTTACACGTACTATTCAGAAAAGAATAGCGGAACGAAGCTCTTTGAAGCTACGTTCCGCGAAAAAGATTATCGGTGATTGTCGTTGACAGAATCAACAACAACACTGATTATTCCTCGATACCCTCGGGCTTCATGTTGGTGTACACAGTCTGTACATCATCGAAGTCCTCGAGCTTCTCAATCATCTTGTCGATGGTCTCACGCTCCTCGGGAGTAACGTCCTTGAGGTCGTTAGGAATACGGGTGAACTCAGCACCCGTCACCTCGAAACCATTCTCCTCCAAGTGCTTCTGGATGGCACCAAATGAAGAAGGATCGCCATAGATGGTGATGCTGTTCTCTTCCTCGTCCTCGTCATATTCATCCTCCACACCGTAGTCAATGAGGTCGAGAATCATCTCGTCCATATCCAGACCGTCTTTCTTCTTGAAGGTGAACACGCACTTGTGGTCGAACAGGAATGACAGAGACCCCTGTGTACCCAGATTACCATTGAACTTGTTGAATACTGAACGGACGTCACCAACAGTACGTGTGGTGTTGTCTGTCAGTGTGTCTACGAAGATGGCTACTCCGTGAGGACCATATCCCTCGTAAGTAACTTCCTTATAGTCGCTCTGGTCCTTACCCATTGCGTTCTTGATGGCACGCTCGATGTTGTCCTTCGGCATGTTCTCGCGCTTAGCGTTGGCGATGATAGCACGCAGTGCAGGGTTCATGTCAGGCTCTGGACCGCCAGCCTTTACAGCGATAGCGATCTGCTTACCAATCTTGGTGAATGTCTTGGCCATGTGGCCCCATCTCTTCAATTTCGCAGCTTTGCGATATTCAAATGCTCTTCCCATTGTTTAATTTTACTATTTTACTATTTCACAATTTTACTATTTAATACTCTCAAGATGCTTACGAGTGCTTACAACAGAACTGATAATTATCTTAAGCAGTTCCACGCATTCTCTATGTAAAGGCTTCACTCTATTCTCTGGCAACATCCCTGTTTCCATGATCACCTCTAACCAGTGACTCGTCTCATCAAGTTCTTCCTCAACCATCTTCAACTTATTCAGGAAATCTTTCTCAGACTTTCCCAAACATGCAGCACGATAATTGGCTGCAGGCGAAGTTCCTGACCTGACCACTTGTGAACCAATTGCCCTTCCAGATATTGTCTCAGGCATACTATCGACCATTTTGATAACCCTTATCGAGAATCTTTTGAATCTATCCTTCAACTCAAGCTCGGTCATACCAATAGTCAAATAGTAAATGGTCAAATAGTCAAATCATCGAAGCTCAGCATTGAGTTGCTTCTTCAGGTTCTGAATCAGCTTGTTCATGATGGCTTCAATCTGCTTGTCGCCCATGGTCTTCTCAGCATCCTGAAGGATGAAGTTGACAGCATATGACTTCTTGCCGGCAGGCAGTTTGTCACCCTCATAGACGTCGAAGAGCTCGACCTTCTTCAGGAACTTCTTCTCGGTCTGACGGGCAATCTGCTCAATCTGTGCGAACTCGACGTTCTTGTCGATGAGCAGGGCGAGGTCGCGACTGACAGACGGGAACTTAGGAATGTCGGTGAACTCCACCTTCTGCTTGCGGATGACCTTCATCAGGGCGGTCCAGTTGAGCTCAGCGTAGTAAACAGTAGTGTCGATGTCAAACTGCTTCTGCAGCTTTTTGGTCAGCACACCCATCTCGATGAGTTTCTTGCCACCACGATTCTCGATGGTCAGACCAGCAGAGAAGATAGCGTTCTCGCTCTTCTTGCTTACCAGCATGCCAGGCTGTACACCAATACGTGCCAGAATGTTCTGTACGTAGGCATCGAGTTCAGCATAGGAAGTGTCCTCGTTGGCATGTGCCCAAGAGCCCTCAACACGCTTACCGGTCAGCCACAGAGCCATATGGTACTGCTCCTTATAGGCCTGCATGGGGTCATCCTGATTCTCTTTCTCAGGGTCAAAGCTATAGACGTTGCCAAACTCAAAGAAGCGGCAGTTGCCATTCTTACGCTTCACGTTGTGCTCAACGCTCTCCAAACCACCATAAAGCAGGGTTCCTCGCATCACGTTGAGGTCGCTAGACAGCGGGTTCATAATGTGAACTAACTGCTGGTTTTGTGTGTCGTCATAGTATGACGACTTACTCAGCGAGTTGTTCAGGATTTCATTGAAGCCAGCACCCACCAGTTGCTCTGAAACGAGGTTGGCAAGTTTGTGCTTCTGGTCTTCATCGCCCTTGATGACAAGGCTTGACTTCAGCTGCGTAGGAATCTCCACATTGTTATAGCCATAGATGCGCAGGATGTCCTCTACCACATCGCAAGGACGCTGGACATCGACACGATATGCAGGAATTTCCAATTGCATTCCCTCGGAATTTTCTCCGAGGACTTTCATCTCCAGACTCTCGCAGATGCTCTTGATGGTCTCAACGGGGATGTCCTTACCCACCAGCGAGTGAACATAGCTATACTGGAGGTCAACAACGGCATTCTCCATCTTCTCGGGATAGACGTCCTTAATCTCCATAGACACCTTACCACCTGCCAACTCCTTGCAGAGCTGGGCAGCATATTTCAGAGCCTCGATGGTGCCATTGGGATCTACGCCACGTTCGAAACGGAACGAAGCATCGGTGCTCAGGCCATGACGACGGGCTGACTTACGAATCCATGTGGGATGGAAGTAAGCAGACTCCAACACCACATTCTTGGTGGTCTCGTAGGTACCACTACCCTTTCCACCGAAGACACCAGCGATACACATAGGTTCCTCAGCATTGCAGATAGCCAGGTCGCGGTCAGAAAGCTTGTGCTCCTCGCCATCGAGTGTCTGGAAGGGTGTACCCTCGGGCATGGTCTTGACGACAATCTTGTGACCCTTCACCATGTCAGCATCGAAGCAGTGCAGGGGCTGACCCAGTGCCATCATCACGAAATTGGTGATGTCGACGATATTGTTGATGGGACGCAATCCAATCACGCTGAGCTTGTTCTTCAGCCACTCAGGAGACTCCTTGACCTCACAGCCAGTAACGCTAACGCAAGCATAGCGCTTGCAGGCCTCGGTATTCTCGATGACCACATCGATGGGGAGGTCGTTATTGTCGACGACGAAATCGTCGACCACTGGACGATGGGTAGCAGTCTTGTAGCCGTTCTGTTTCAGCCAAGCATACAGGTCGCGAGCCACACCCCAGTGAGACAAGGCATCAGCACGGTTGGCAGTGATGTCCACCTCGATGAGCCAGTCACTCTCCAGATGATAGTATTCTGCTGCGGGTGTACCTACTACTGCATCCTCAGGGAGTACGATGATGCCAGCATGATCGGTACCGATACCAATCTCGTCCTCGGCACAGATCATACCCATCGACTCTACACCACGTAGCTTCGACTTCTTGATGACAAACTCCTTGTCACCATCGTAGAGCACGCAACCCAGATCAGCCACAATGACCTTCTGACCTGCTGCTACATTGGGAGCGCCACAGACAATCTGCTGGGGCTCGCCCTTACCTAAATCTACTGTTGTTACATGCAGGTGGTCTGAGTCTGGGTGCATCTCGCACGTCAGCACTTTACCCACGTAAAGGCCCTTCAGACCGCCCTTGATACTCTGTACTTCTTCGAGTGCGTCAACCTCCAAACCAGTAGATGTCAGTGCATCACACACCTGCTGTGGTGTGAGGTCGAAATCAACGTACTCCTTCAACCATTTATACGAAATATTCATTGCAATGAAATTATTTTTCTGAAAAACGGTGCAAAGGTACGAATAAGTGAGTAAAATACCAAAGAAAATGGTGCCAAATCATCAACTTGGCACCATTTTCTTTGTAATCCTATCTTACAGTCATGTGGAAACAGCCCTGTTTGACCTCATACTTGATGTAGGCACGGTCCTGTTTGCGGATGTCGCGAAGCACCTCAGAGAGCACCCACTTCAGTGTGTCGTTGCGCACCTCTTGGTCGAGGGCATGGTAACGGTTGTAGCAGATGTCGAAGGTGGTGCCGTAAAGGTGGCACGAATTATCAGTGGCATTACCATTGTGACGCTGCAATTTCTTGACGTCCTCCATAGAGCGCATAACGCTGGTAACGATGAGTTGGTTCAGGGGTACTCCCTTCACATAAAGACTATCGTAGAACGCCTGCCCAATATCCTGCAATAGCAGGGCTGCACGAGGTACGAGGTAAGGGATGGAACTGTTGAGCTTGTCAACATGATAGTAGGGACTCTCACCGACATACACCAGTTCCTTCTTGCGGGCCTCAGCATCCTCGCGGTTCTTGACAGGCTTGACACCCCACTTATTGGCAGCCACAATCTGCACGCTCTGACTGTCGGGGAAGGCCGCCTTATAGTTGGGAACAGAGAGGATGCGGTGGTGCTTCTTAGTGGTGAGAGGTGAAGAGTCAGAGGTGAGAGGAGTGACCTCTTCAACCGTATCACTACCCTCCTCTTTCGGATACACAAAGGGCTTGACTACTGACAATACCAGCACTGCCGCTGTGAAGCCCAGCAAGTACTGTTGCTTGAGGGGCAGCGCCAACCATTTTGCAATAACTTTATCGATTAGTTTTTTCATACCATTCAGTTAATAATCCACGGGGAATACCACGTTTCACGGCAGCATCGAGTACACGACGTGCCTCTTTTCTGCGCTCCAAGACCAGCAACAGGTCAACATGCGACACCACATAAGTCGGATCACGGGGAGCCAACTCTTCTGCCTTCTGCCAGTCGTAGAGCGCCACCTCATCTTGCTTCATCTGACGTTCCAAATTGGCACGGGCAGCATAGACCACAGCAGAGTCTGCATGCTGTTGGATAAGCTGGTTCAGATTGTCGAGTGCATCTTGTTTACGTCCCAACTGTTGCAACACGACAGCCAGTGACAGACGCGCCTCGAAGTGACTGGGAACAATGGCCAGCAGGTCGGTGAGGTCATTGCGCGACAGGTCGAAACGACGCAGATGTGTGTTGGCATAGGCACGATAGAACAGAGCCGCAGGATTGTGGGGTTCCTTCTGCAACACGAGGGCATACTCATCAACAGCATATTGCCATTGTTTCAGTTGCAGGTTGGCATTGGCCTTGCGCAGGTGCAGGTCTGTAGACCACGTAGACTCTGCAATCTGCTTATTGATAGCTGTGAGGCTGTCGCGCCAGTTTGGGGTGATGGGTGATGGGTGATGGGTGATGGTGGTTTGGGAAAAGGCGGCAATAGCCATTAACCAACACCCAACACCTAACACCCAACACCTAATACCCATCACGCCTTTTCGATATACTCTACAATCCATTGTCCTACTTCTTTTGTTCCGTATTTTGCGCCAGCAGTTACTTGGATTTCGGGTGTGCGGACATTGGCATCGAGCGAGGCATTGACAGCCTCACGAATCAAGGTGCCTTCCTTGTTGAGTCCGAAGTGCTCCAGCAACATAGCGGCAGAGAGAATCTGTGCCAACGGATTGGCCAAATTCTGACCAGCAGCCTGAGGCCAAGAACCATGAACAGGTTCGAAGAGCGGTGTATGCTCACCCAGCGAACTGGATGGCTGCAGACCCATAGACCCCGTAATACATGACGTTTCATCCGTCAAAATGTCACCAAACGTGTTCTCCGTCACGATGACATCAAAGTAGCGAGGTTCTGTGAGTACACGCATCGAGGCATTGTCGATGAACATATAGTCCGTCTTCACCTCAGGATACTGTGGTTCCATCTCCTGAGCCACCTGACGCCACAAACGACTAGATGCCAACACATTAGCCTTGTCGACAACGGTCAGGTGCTTACGACGCTGCATGGCCATCTCAAAGGCTACCTTCAGGATGCGCTCAATCTCCGGACGCGTATAGACGTTAGTATCGAAGGCCTTGTCGTTGTCCTGATATTTCTCACCGAAATACATACCGCCCGTGAGTTCACGGATGACCACAAAGTCGGCACCACGTAGCAGTTCCTCCTTCAGCGGTGACTTGTGCAACAGACAGTCGAAGGTAGCCACAGGACGGATGTTAGCGAACAATCCCAACTTTTTACGCATGGCCAACAAGCCTGTCTCAGGACGCATCTTCAGCGTAGGATTGTTGTCGTATTTCAGGTCACCCACAGCAGCGAAGAGTACCGCATCGGCACGCATGCAGACATCGTGGGTCGCTTCTGGATAGGCATCGCCACAGGCATCAATGGCACAGGCTCCCACCAGCGCTTCCTCGTATTCAAACTCATGGCCACACTTCTTGGCAATAGCGTTGAGCACAGCCACACCTTGTTTCATAATCTCTGGGCCGATACCATCACCAGCCAATATTGCAATCTTCAGTTTCATATTACTTCAATTTTTCAATCCTTCAATTTTTCAATCCTTCAATTTTTCGTTTTCAATGATATTCAGCATCTTGAATGTCGCCTTGATAGCAGCTTCCGTCTGGTCGGCATCCAGTCCGCGTGTACGCAGCAGACCATCCTTATAGTGCCACGAGATGACCGTCTGAACCAAGGCATCAGTACGACCACCAGGAGGAATGCTGACCTGATAGTTGGCCAGAATGGGGAATGTGCGGTCAAGATACTTCTTGTAGATGTAGCGCAGGGCTTTTACGAAGGCGTCATACTGACCATCACCCGTACCTGCAGCTTCGTACTCCTGACCATTGATTTCAACCTTGATATTGGCACCAGGTTTCAAGCCATAGGCAGTTGTAACGATATAGCTAATCAACTTGACCTTATCCTCAGAGCCATCATGTTTCAAGACGTCACTGACGATATACGGCAGGTCTTCCTGTGTTACTATCTCCTTCTTGTCGCCCAACTCTGTGATGCGCTCTGTCACGCGACGTGTCTGCTCAGGTGTCAACTCCAAGCCCAGCTCTTCCAGGTTCTTGGCAATATTAGCCTTACCGCTCTGTTTGCCCAATGCATATTCACGCTTACGACCAAAACGCTCAGGAATCAGTTCGTTATAGTACAGTTGGTCTTTGGTGTCGCCATCGGCATGTACACCAGCCACCTGCGTAAAGACGTTCTCACCAACAATCGGTTGGTTAGGTGCTACGCTGATACCGCTAAAACTCTCGACCATGTGCGAGAGGTCGTTCAACTGACTCTCCACAAGGTTCGTCTTGGCATGGAACTGGTCCTTCAGGATAGCCTGCACGGAGGCCATTGGCGCATTGCCACAACGCTCCCCTAACCCATTCACAGTGACGTGCAGACCACGAGCACCACTATAGACAGCAGCCAGCGAGTTAGATACCGCCAAGTCGTAATCGTTATGGGCATGGAAGTCGAAGTGTACATCTGGATAGCGCTTGATCATCTTGCGGAAATAGTCAATGACCTGCAGGGGATTCATCACACCCAGGGTATCGGGCAACATGAAACGCTTAATATCTGTTGTCACCAGCGCATCCATCAACTGATAGACATACTCTGGCGAATCTTTCATACCATTCGACCAGTCCTCCAGGTAGAGGTTCACACTGATACCCTTGCTGGCAGCATATTCCAACTCCTTCCTGATGTCGCTGATATGTTCTTCAGGTGTCTTATGCAACTGATGCGTACAATGCTTCAGCGAACCCTTTGCCAACAGGTTCACCACCTTTCCACCACACTCAGCAATCCAGTCTATGGACTTGCCACCATCTACGAAACCTAACACCTCGACACGCTCCAACAAACCATTCTTCTGGGCATAGCTACATATCTTGGTCACAGCCTCGCGCTCACCTTCTGACACTCGTGCCGAAGCAATCTCAATACGGTCAACATTAACGTCACTGAGCAGCTTGCGCGCCATCACCAGCTTCTCGTGTGGCAAGAACGACACGCCATTGGTCTGTTCACCATCACGCAGTGTGGCGTCCATTATCTCTACGAAGGGCACCATGCTCTGATATGTTTTTACCTTTTCTGCTCCCATCGTTCTATCTTATCTTTATTTGCCACGAGGAAATCAATATCATCCAACCCATTCATCAGACAATGTTTCTTGTAGCCGTTGATGTCGAAGTGTTCAGAGCGTCCTGTAGCTTTATTGGTGACTGTCTGGTTAGGCAGGTCAACTTCCACTTCAGCATCAGGATTGTTTTGAATGGTTGAAAACAATTCAGACAAGAAACCTTCACTCACCTGCACAGGCAACACGAAGTTGTTGAGTTCATTGTTTTTATGGATATCTGCAAAGAACGACGAGATGACTACACGAAAACCATAGCCAGCAATAGCCCAAGCAGCATGTTCACGCGAAGAGCCAGAGCCGAAGTTCTTGCCAGCCACGAGAATGCAGCCCTTGTATTTAGGATTGTTGAGGACGAAATCCTCAACCACTGTGCCGTCAGGCTTGTAGCGCCAGTCACGGAACAGGTTGTCGCCAAAGAATTTTTCCTCCTTGGTAGTAGCCTTCAGGAAGCGGGCAGGGATGATCTGGTCGGTATCTACGTTCTCTAAAGGAAGGGGAACGCACGTACTTGTTATAACGTTGAATTTCTGTTTCATAGCAATTCTCTTAGATCAGTGATTACTCCTGTGACAGCAGCTGCAGCAGCTACGAGCGGTGAACATAGAATGGTGCGCGAGCCTGGGCCCTGACGACCCTCAAAGTTGCGGTTCGATGTAGAGACGGCATACTTACCAGCAGGCACCTTGTCATCGTTCATAGCGAGACAGGCACTACAACCTGGTTGACGAATCTCGAAACCAGCAGCCTCTAGTACTTTGTCCAAGCCTTCATCCTCAATCTGCTGACGCACAGCCCATGAGCCAGGCACCAGCCAAGCAACGACATTCTCAGCCTTCTTACGACCTTTCACAATAGAGGCAAAAGCACGAAAGTCCTCAATGCGGCCATTGGTACAAGCGCCCAGGAACACATAGTCAATGGTGTGTCCCAGCAGACACTCGCCAGCCTTGAACCCCATATACTCGAGAGCTTTCTCGAAGTTGGCATCACCACTGGCTGGAATGCTTTCTGTAATGCCTATTCCCATACCCGGATTAGTACCATAGGTGATGCGTGGCTCAATATCCTTGGCTTCAAACACCAGTTCCTTGTCAAACACAGCATCATCGCCACTCTTCAGGGTCTTCCAGTAAGCAAGGGCTCTCTCCCACTCTTCGCCCTTGGGCGCATATTCTTTCCCTTTGACGTAATCAAAGGTCACTTCATCAGGAGCGATAAAACCACCACGGGCACCCATCTCTATCGACAGGTTGCAAAGTGTCAGACGACCCTCCATGGTGAGGTTCTTGACCACATCTCCTGCATACTCCACAAAGTAGCCCGTAGCACCACTGGTGGTCAACTGTGCCATCAGGTACAGTGCCACATCCTTGGCGGTAACACCCTTTCCCAGCGTACCATTTATCGTTATGCGCATCGACTTGGGTTTCTGTTGCAGAATACATTGCGAAGCCATCACCATCTCTACTTCTGACGTGCCAATGCCGAAAGCCACAGCACCCATAGCACCATGTGTAGAAGTGTGGGAGTCGCCACAGACGATGGTCATACCAGGTAACGAAAGCCCCTTCTCAGGACCGACAACGTGGATGATACCATTGTTTTTATCCATCATGCCGTAGTGGGTCAGTCCAAAGTCCTTGGCATTCTGCGCCAAAGTGCAGACCTGCTTGGCAGAGATGGGGTCCTCGATAGGTTTGTCCTGATCGTGGGTGGGTGTGTTATGGTCCGGCATACAGAAGATCTGATCCGGACGGAAACACTTCAGTCCACGGGCTCGCATACCTTCAAAGGCCTGTGGAGAGGTCACCTCATGACAATACAGGCGGTCGATATACAACTGGGTGGGACCATCGTCAATGACCTGTACGACGTGCTTGTCCCATATTTTGTCAAAGAGTGTATTCATTCGTCTTTCTGCTTAAATTTGTTGATACAGTCGATATACGCCTCTACGCTGGCGGTAACGATATCGGTATTGGCACCAAAGCCATAATAGAGACTGCCATCGTACTCTACCTGCATGTGCACCTTACCGACATCGTCGGAACCTTTGGAGATAGCCTGAATGGTAAACTCCTTCAGCGTCATTTGTTTCATGATAATCTTCTTCAGGGCCTTGATGGCAGCATCGACAGGACCATTGCCAGAGGCAGCAGCCTCAAACTTCTGACCACTGATATCCAGTCCGATAGAGGCCACACTCTTCACACCCTTACCTGTGGTAACCTGCAGGAAGTCAAGGCGAACAGCATGGGTATCTGCTGTATCAGCACCTGCCAACATCAGGGCATCGGCATCGGATACTTCCTTCTTCTGGTCAGCCAGCACAAGGAACTTCTCATAGATCTTGTCGAGCTTCTCTTCTGACAGGTCAACACCATTGACGTGCAGACGATGTTTCAAGGCAGCACGACCAGAGCGAGCTGTCAGTACGATGCTGTTATCGTCAATACCCACATCCTTGGGATCTATAATCTCGTAGGTATGTACATTCTTCAGTACCCCGTCCTGATGGATGCCTGAGGAGTGTGCAAAGGCATTACGACCCACAATGGCCTTGTTGGGCTGGATAGGCATATTCATCAGACTCGACACCATGCGACTGGTAGGATAGATCTTGGTGGTATTGATGTTCGTCTCAATGCCCAGACTCCTGTGACATTTCAGAATCATCGCTATCTCTTCGAGTGATGTGTTACCTGCACGTTCACCAATACCGTTGATGGTCACCTCCACCTGACGGGCACCAGCCATCACACCGTTGAAGGTGTTGGCGGTAGCCATGCCCAAGTCATTATGACAGTGGGTAGAGATGATGGCACAATCGATATTGTCGACATGCTCCTTCAGGTATTTGATCTTGTCGAAATACTCCTGTGGCAGGCAATAGCCCGTGGTATCGGGGATATTGACAACAGTAGCACCAGCCTTGATGACTGCCTCAACGACACGTGCCAGATACTCATTATCTGTGCGACCAGCATCCTCACAATAGAACTCCACATCGTCCACAAAGCGCTTGGCATACTTCGTAGCAGCCACAGCACGCTCTAGAATCTCCTCGCGGGTGGAGTTGAACTTAAACTTGATGTGTTCATCCGAGGTACCAATACCCGTGTGGATACGCTTGTGCTTGGCATACTTCAAGGCATCGAAAGCCACCTCGATATCACGCTCCACAGCACGTGTCAATGCACAGATGGTGGGCCATGTCACGGCCTTGGAAATCTCAATCACGGAATTGAAGTCACCAGGGGAACTGATAGGGAATCCCGCTTCAATCACATCGACGCCCAACTGTTCGAGCGCCTTGGCTACCTGAATCTTCTCCACAGTATTCAACTGACAGCCGGGCACCTGCTCGCCATCACGAAGTGTTGTGTCGAAAATAAACAATCTGTCACTCATTTCATTTTACTATTTGACTATTTACTATTTGACTATTTACTATTTGACTATTTACTATTTAACTATTTAAACGAAAAAAGCCTTTCTACACCCGGAAGTGAGAAAGGCTCTGTATCGTTCTATCGTAACTCTGACTATATGCAAACCCATCACTTCCGGCTACTTTTACGCAGTCGAATAATAATAATGTTGCTAATCAGATTTAGACTTTTCATCGTTTACTTTTCAATTTCGCTTGCAAAAGTACACATTTCCTGTGAAACCACCAAACAATTTGTCACTTTTTTACTCAACAAAGCAGCAAACGTGGTAAGACTATGAACCCTACCACCTATTTTATAATAAGGAGGTTATTTACTCATGCGGTTAATATAGTCCATAATCACCTCCACAGCATCGTCTTCGCTCAGCTCGTCCATCGTGATGACCAGCTGGTAGTTGCGGGTGTCGTAGCGCGAGGTATCCTCGTACTTCCGGATATACGTCTCGCGGTCAGCATCTAGCTTGGCAATGATGTTGCGAGCCTGCTCGTCGCTGATATTCTGCTTTCGCATGAGGCGCTGGATGCGATATTCCATCGAGGCCTGAATGAAAATGCTCAGATGGTTAGGCCACTTACGAAACACCATGAAACCCGTGCGACCAGCCACCACGCAGGATGTCTGAGCAGCCAGTTCCTGAAGAATATGCTTCTCAGTCTCGTACAGCGATGCATTGGTCAGTTTCACCTCGCTCTCCATAGGCAGAGTAGCGCTGTTCACCATCGTCTGATAGTAGGTATTGATTTCTTTCCACCACGACTTCTTTTGAGCCTTTATCTCCTCAATGCGCTCGATGGAGAGGCCGAACTTTTTGGTAAGTCCCTCAACAATAGCCTTGTCGCAGTACTTCACACCTAACTTCTCGGCCAACTTGCGGCCAACAGTACGTCCACCTGAACCGACCTCGCGGTTAATGGTAATCACAAATTTTTCGTTCTTATTCATTATCGTCCTATATTGTTATCTGCAAAGAAAAGTTTACAATCCGCGTGCACGGAGGATGGCAGAGGCATCAGGCTGCTGCATGCCTGTGAAGTCAGTGAACATCTGCATCAGGTCGCCCGTGTTGCCACGACTCAGAATCTTGTCACGCATAGCCTGACCGGTTTCGGGTTTCAGGGCCCCCAGCTTGGCAAAGGTGTCTGCCACATTGACTGCCAACACTTCCGTCCACAGATAGCTGTAGTAACCAGCAGCATAGCCCCCACCCCATACATGATTGAAGTAGCTGGTCATATAGCGAGGCGGAATCTGCGCATCGAGGATGCCATACTGCTGCAAAGCCTTAGTCTCAAAGGCTGCACACTCGTCAGCCGTAGGCACATCCTTTGAAGCCAGCATGTGCCAAGCCATATCGAGCGACGATGCTGCGAGGTTCTCACCCAGCGCGTAGGCCGACTGGAAATTGATGCTCTTCAGCATGCGCTCTTTCAGTTCAGCAGGCATGGGCTCGTTGGTCTCATAGTGACGTGCATAGTGGTCGAAGACCTCAGGAATAGATGCAAACGACTCGTTAAACTGCGAGGGCATCTCCACAAAATCGCGATAGACGTTGGTACCTGCCAGCGTCTTGTATTCACAGTTAGAGAGCATGCCATGCAGGGCGTGACCAAACTCATGGAACATCGTTGTCACCTCATCCCATGTAATCAGCGAAGGCTTACCCTCAGGGGCCTTGGCGTTGTTGCAGACATTGAAGATGATGGGCTTCTGGTTCCAGTGGCGACTCTGCTCTTGGAAGTTGTCCATCCAGGCACCGCCACGTTTTGAAGCACGACGATAGTAGTCGCCATAGAAGAGTGCCAATGACTGACCATCCTTGTCGATGACCTCAAACACGCGCATGTCGGGATGATACGTGGGAATATCGGTACGCTCTTTGAACGTCAGACCATAGACGCGATTGGCAGCATAGAAGACACCATTCAGCAGCACACTATCAACATTGAAATAAGGCTTTACCTCATCGTCAGAGATGTCGAGCATGGCCTTCTTCATCTTCGCGGAATAGTAGAAGCGGTCGTAGGGCTGTAGGACGAAGGTGTTAGGTGATTGGTGTTGGGTGTTGGCTATATCCTTACGAGCAAAAGCCTCGATATCCTTTGTCTCGGCATCAGCCTTGGCCTTGTAGGCTTGAACCAGATTCTTCAGGAAGTTATTGACATTATCCGTAGTCTTCGCCATGGTGTTGTCCAGCGAATAAGCTGCATAACAGGGATAACCCATCAACTCAGCTTTCTCGGCACGCAGCTTGGCCATCTCGCTGACGATAGCATAGGTGTTGTACTTCGGATTGGTACCGTCGGCACGATGGATAGAGGCCTCATAGACCTTCTTGCGCAACTCGCGATTGTCAAGACTGGCCAACGGAGCCTGCTGGGTAGTATTCATGATGACGATGGCATAAGGTGCCTTGCCACCACGACTCTCAGCATCCTTCTGGAACTGGGCAATATCTGCCTCACTGAGTCCTGCCAGGTCTTCTTTCTTGTCAACCCACACGATGGCATCGTTGGTGGCTGCCTGCAGAAGGTCACCCCACTGCTGTTGCAGATCACTGATACGCAGGTTAATCTCCTTCATGCGCGCCATCTTGTCGTCAGACAAAAGGGCACCATTGCGCACGAATCCCTTGTAGATTTCCTCCAGCAGTTTCTGGTCTTCACCGGTCAGCGTATCGTACTGTTTATCATACACTTGCTTGATGCGCTCGAACAATGGCTTATTGAACGAAATCTCATTCTGCAGGTCGGTCAACATGGGTTGCACCTGCTTCTCAATCTCGCTGAGTTCATCAGACTTGTCAGCCTCCGTCAGGGCAAAGAACACACTACTGACGCGAGCCAGCAGTTTATTACTGTCTTCAAAAGGCAGGATGGTATTCTCAAACGTGGCAGAGTCCTTACAGTCCACGATGGCCTGGATATTGTCACGCGTCTGCTGGATAGCAGCCTCGAAGGCAGGCAGATAGTCAGACGTCTGAATCTTGCTGAAATCAGGCGCACCGAAGGGCAGAGAACTCTCTGCCAGCAGAGGATTCTCGTGGGAACTCTGCTGGCAGGAGGTATTTGTTAGCATCATAGCGGAAGTCATTCCGATAGCTAGAATAGTCTTTGCATTCATTAATTATCAATTATCATTTATCATTTATCAATTAGCGGATGCGCCTACTGGTGTTGGTCACGCAATAAGTCATTGACAGTCTTCACAGGATTGAACGTGCCCAGAGGAACTTCCACAAAGACAGTACTCCAGTTGCTCATGGCACCATTCCAGAGACCTGGCAACTCCAGTGCCTGCAACTCCTTGCCACTCTTTGACTTCTGTGAGATGAAACCTGTAGTGGGGTCAACAAACTTAGGCAGGTCGAAGGCATTGCCCTGATAGTCCTTGACAGCACAGACGAGGTCGACGGGATTGAAGTGGGTGCCCTTGGTGAACATCTCCATATACGCCGTGTTACTCTTGTCAATCTGGCTAGACTCCAGAATCTGCAAGCTGACAGTGCCATCCTGGTTGTAGGTCAGGAACGGGCCACCACCAGGCTCACCAACATTCTTCACGACACCACAGACGCGCATCGGGCGATTCAGCTTCTCACGCAGGTAGGCGGCATCTACCTTGTTGCCCTTCGGATTGATGCAGAGGTTCTTCTCGACAAACTCTGCAATCTCAGCAAGCTGGGCATCGCTGGCTCCTGCATCCAACAGACGCAGATACTCGAAAGCCTTCTGCTGCAGATCTACCAGTACACCAGCAATGATCTGCTTCCAGATAACGGTCTCAGACTTCAGACGGTCAGGAACGACATTATCGATATTCTTCACGAAGATGACGTCAGCCTCAATCTCATTAAGGTTCTCGATCAGGGCACCATGACCACCAGGACGGAACAGCAGCGAACCATCAGCATTGCGGAACGGAGTACCGTCAGGATTAGCAGCAACAGTATCCGTGCTGGGCTTCTGCTCAGAGAAGCTGATATCATAGTGGATGCCATACTTCTGAGCATACAGGTCAGCCTTCTGGGCAACCTTCTGCTTGAAGAGTTCCATGTGCTCGTGAGAGACGGTGAAGTGCACATAAGCCTCACCATTGCTGGCAGCATATAGAGCACCCTCTACCAAGTGTTCCTCCATTGGGGTACGAGGTCCCTCAGCATAGTTGTGGAACAGCAGCAGGCCCTTGGGCAACTGACCATAGTTCAGTCCCTCTGCCTTCAGCATATTGGCTGCAACAGCCTTATAGTTACCCTCAGCAATCAATGCCCTGATACCCTTGCCATTATTCTTCTGGCAGACGGCATCAAGCTCGTCATAGAAGGCAAACTTCTCGATATTGTCGAAATACTTCTTCTCAAAGTCAGTGGTAGGTTTGTCATAATCGGCATCGACAAAGGCAAACATGTCCTTGAACATGCGGCTGGCTGCACCTGAGGCAGGTACAAACTTCACCACCTTCTTACCCTGTGCCTTATACTTCTGCCAAGCATCCACAAAGTGCTTACGCTCAGCGTCATTAGGAGCAACGATACCGTTACCGATAGCTGCGGCACCTTCTAACTTCAGAAACGGGAAACCAGTCTTAAACTGTCCGAGTTGGGTCTCAATCTGCTGCTCAGAGATTCCCTTCTGAGCAAGCTGTTTCAGGTCTTGTTGTGTTAGCATATTGTTCGTAGTTTTTTAAGTTATTGTTTATCTAATGTTTATTTATTGTCTAATTCTTCATAAACGGAGTTGTTCGACTTGTACTCTGGCACTATCTCCTTCATTTTCTTGACAGTAGCCATATTGTCGTAGCCCTTCGATATCTCGATGAGCTCGTCGATGTCCTTGGAAACCTCAGCAAACTCGTAACTGCGAACTTCAGCAATACGAATCTTCTCATGGAAGGTGGGCTTGGTACCCTCCTTGTCGTTGAGCACTTCCTCATAGAGCTTCTCGCCAGGACGCAGACCGGTGTACTTAATCTCCACATTCTTGGCACCACTCAGCTTAATCATGCGCTTAGCAAGGTCGGCAATGCGCACGGGCTTACCCATATCGAAGACGAAGATCTCGCCACCATTGCCCTTGGTACCTGCCTCCAATACCAGCTTACAAGCCTCGGGGATGAGCATAAAGTAACGAACGATATTCTCGTCAGTAACGGTGACAGGACCACCATTGCGGATCTGTTCTTTGAACAAGGGGATAACCGAACCGTTAGAACCCAGCACGTTACCGAAACGGGTGGTCACGAACTGCGTCTGACAGGTCTTGTCCAGTGCCTGGACATAGATCTCACAGATACGCTTCGAACAACCCATGACATTGGTAGGATTCACGGCCTTGTCGGTAGATACCATCACGAATTTCTTCACACCGTATTTCACGCTGAGGTCAGCAATGACCTTCGTACCATAGACATTGTTCTGCACAGCCTCCGAGGGGTTGCCCTCCATCATAGGCACATGCTTATAAGCTGCTGCATGGAAGACATAGTCCGGACGGAACTCCTTGAAGATAGCCTCCATGCGGTCCTTCTTGCAGATAGAGGTGACAACAACCTCTGACTGAACCTTCGGGAAACGCTTCTGCATCATCAGCATCAGATCGTGGTCTGGCGTCTCTGCCTGGTCAATCAGCATCATAGCCTCTGGCTGGTAAGCAGCTATCTGACGTACCATCTCTGAACCGATGCTACCTGCTGCACCAGTAATCATCACGCGACGACCAGTCAACAGTTCACCTACTGACTTCATGTCCACACGGATTTCATCACGAGGCAGCAGGTCTTCAACGCTGACCTCCTTCAGGTGCAGACCGTCGTCTTGCTGATTACCCTGCAGCTCACCATCCTTCACCTCAACCTCCTTGGCTGACTCTGACATAAAAATCTTGATGCCTGCACCCAGCAACTGGTCTTGCAACTTCTGGTCGTTACGGAACTCCTCTGTACGTTGTGCAGCAACCAGCACAGCCTCTATATGCAGACGTTTGGCAATCTGAGCAATGTCGTCCGTAGAATTAAACACATGCAGACCCATGACCCTGTTATGGGAATTATATTTACCATCGGGGGCAATGAATCCTTTCACATTGAAACGGGCAGGACTCTGCGAACGGATAAGCTTTGCCAAGCCTACTCCACCCTCCATTTCGCCATAAATCAGCACACGGATTGCTCTGGCGTCGAGTGTCGTAATCTCATAGAGCGTCTTAACCATGACCCTCAGTCCCCACATCATCAAGGTACCGATAGCGTACATCAGAACGATATGACGGAATGCCAGATGATAGAAGATGTCACTCGGATAGTAGAGCACCAGGAAGTGCATCAGATAAGCCACAAGCAGTGACACAATGTTAGCATAGAAAACTCTTGTCAGGTCGACAAACGATGAATAGCGCACAATACCGGAATAGGTATGGAACATTCGTGCACCCACAAGACTGGGCAATGCATACATCACCAAGGTCTTCAGAAGCAGGAACTCATTATGCTCTATAGTATTGCGGAAAATAAATATCCAGTAAGTAACAACGCCAGCAAGTAATAAAATCAGGAAATCCAACACAATAATTCCCCAATAAGGTAAAGCGTTTCTACTGAAATACCAGCTTAAAACTTTTTCAACGGGTTTTATCATAGCTAACAATCATTTCTCTATATCCATTCAGCGTGCAAATTTACGAATAATTATCACATTAACCAAATAATTATCCATTTATTTTACTAAAAGGGGCAAAGAATTGACAAACCGTCAAGAATATACTTCGTTCATGCACACGTCAAAATCCTCTGTTGGGACTGCTGCCACACGCTGAAAAGGGAAGCAAATACCTAACAATAGTGGTGAGGGGTGAAAGGTCAGTGACGGGAAGTGGGAAGCCAAAAAACGGTCATAATAACCTTTGCCACGTCCCAAGCGATGACCCGCAGCATCGAAGGCCATACCAGGCACTAGCACAACATCGATATCTTCATAGTCCGTAAATGATTCCCCAACGGGTTCCAGAATATGGAACGCCCCTTCAGCCAAATCGTCTTGTGAGGTATAGCGTCGCAGTTCCATGGTCTCATCACCTGTTACTTTTGGCAACACAACAGTCTTCCCCTGCCCTACCAGCCAATGGATGAGCGGACGGATATCCACCTCGTCGGGCAGTGGCCAATAGGCCATGATGGTGGACGGTGAGGGGTGTGAGGTTAAAAACCGTTGAAGTTTTTTAACAATCTCTTCTGACATTTGGGCCAGCTTATCCTGATGCTGCTTCTTTGCCTCACGTATCTGCTGGCGCAACAAGGGTTTGGTCAGTGCGCCATTGCGAGCAGAATACTCGCAACCACAATACTGCTGATTATAGAATCCATATTCCTTGAGCAGTTGGTTTCTACGTTCCTGTAAGCCCCCCTTCCGCCAGTTCTGTGCCCAAAAAGTCACACCACCAACTGCCTGCTCAGCAGCAAGTCCTGCACGTTCTATCTGCTCTAAGCTTTTCCAACGACTGGAGGCCAGTGTGGTCGCAAAATACTTGATACCCAGTTCTTGGGCCTTGCGGGCTGTAGCTGTCAGTCGCAATGTGAAACACTGTTCACAGCGACGCCCCCTTTCAGGCTCCCCCTCCAAGCCACAGACGCCCTGTTTCCACGCCTCATGGTTATAGTCATCGTCTATCCATTCTATGCCCAGCGATTCCGCATGGCGCTTGCTCTCCTCCTTACGAATCTCATACTCCTCGCGCGGCCATATATTAGAATTATAATAATAGATGGTGGGGCGCACCCCATTTGCCATCAACCATTCCACAATGGCCGATGAACACGGAGCACAGCACGCATGCAACAGCACCTCCTTACACCCTTCCGGCACCTCTATCGCCATTTTCTTCATCACTTCCTTTTATATTTCTGGTAAGGATTTCTTGGAGTCTCAGGGAACATCCTCTCAATAAGTCCCTCCTTCAACATCGAGGGAATGATTTCATTAAGCAAATAATCTGATTTCCTATCTACAGCCCGAGCAATATCCTCAAGCGCAATCCATTCTTCACAAGCATCTACAATATAACCATATAATTCCGTCCTGCTCATCCTCTTTTTCAAAGGTTTGCTTATTTGATTACTTCCAAGGTTACTTCCAAGGTTACTTCCAAGGTTACTTCCAAGGTTACTTCCAAGGTTACCCTCAACATTGGAAGCTTTAGTATTTTGAGGAAGATGGTATTTAGTACCTCTTCCATAGCCTTCTGACTGCAAATAACCTTGAGCGCACATCTCCCTCAGAAGTATCGTTATATCTGCCTTGTGTAAGTTCAAAACATAGCGCAGACGCTCATTTGTCACAGAACCCTCACTATAGGCAAGCGATAGTGTGGTAAGATAATCATGCTCCACACTGATGATTCCATTGCCGAACACCTTGACCAATCCTTTTTTGATATTATCATCAAGCAATGCCAACATTGGAAGATATAGGTTGACTGTATCCGGCCTAAGCGTTGTCTCAATATATGGTACACGCCAATTGGAATCGCTCCAGCCCTTCAATATCTTATCCACACCGCTTCCGGCCTTCTCTGCCGCACCAAGCATCATAAACATCTTCTGCAAAGCCTTATTTCTGCATACGCTCTGTCCGCCATTGTAATATTGTGCTTTAGTGATGAGCAGCGTACCAGGATTCGAAAAGACAAACTCGTTCTTCACGTGCTTCACTATCAGGCTGGCATTCACACTAAAATCAGCATGCACACAAAGGTTGATAAAAGCCTCGCGAACAGCCACATGTGCAGTCGTTTCATCCTTACGAGTATTTCCGTCCAGTTGGAAGGGAACAGGCAGGAAATTCTGCAACCGTGGCAATACCCTTCTATAGTATTGAAAAAGGTTTGCCTCCCACGTACCGTCAGGATATATCCTTGCCGACCAACGGCTGTTCGGGTCATTATCCATCCATTCTTGATAATCCGGGAAGAAATCAGGTGCACAGGCATTATCCGTTATTGAGTCATACTTGCCAAACATAAGCAAACCTGCCAATGTAAATCCCTCTGCTCCCGTATCACGGTCTTTACGATAGCCTCCCAGCTTCTCCAACAGCTTCATATCATCCAATCCTAGCCAAGGATGGTTAGGTCTTGCAATAGCAAACAACTGACGGTATTGCTGTAATGACTCTTTGTCAAAATCATCCAGACTAAAATTCTGAAGAATCCTACTATCTACTGGAGTCGAAACATTTGCATCTGCAAACATCCGCTGTACCTCTTTCTCCGTGCATTTGTAGTCACCCTCGTAATTTCGTTTAAAGGTTCCGTTATAAGGATTCGTAGTTCTAAATATAGGTTTCTGTTCTCTGTTTGCACAAGGAATGTGAAAGAACATGATGTTGTAACCGCTATACTTTACAACTTCTACATCATCATTCTTCAGTAGGTTACAGCTTATTGTCGACTTATTATTGACATTACTCCAAAATTCCTTTTGGTATTTATCTACAATCTCATCTGATATTACATCCAAATAAAGCCCTTCGTTCTTTTCCTCTACACCAAATATAATGGTTCCCCCTTCTGTATTAGCAAATGCAGAATAAGTATCCCAGAAACTCCCAGGGAAACCACCTGAAGCATGTTTAAACTCTAAATCCTCCGACTCCTTCTTAGTAAGGATGTCATTCAAGAACTCTCTTATCTTATTTTGATCTCTAAACCTTTGCATTTTCATTGTTTATTAATATAGAAAACTCCGTAATTCCTTACTTCCGTTCCTTATCGTCTGCAAAGTTAGTACAAATCTAGCAAAATATAAAATTTTTATTTGAGTTTTTTCTGCAATACGCAGAGAGCCGGGGATGCGATTGCATCCCCGGCTCTCGATTCTTCACCCTTCAATTTCTCACTAATTCAACTTTCGGAAGTTTGAAATGACAAAAACTGTGTTTTGATTTAAACAAAAACAATAAAAACACCACTCATGATGGCTATGGCCTTCGGCCCAACGTCCTGTTCTTCAGGCCTGGTGCCTAAGAGCAAGCTCTTGCACAGTCCAGAAGCCCAGTACGGTTTTGTTCCAAAACGCAGCCTTCATGGTGGCAAAAACACCGGTTCTTCGAACCTAAAAAATTCTTGAACCCTGAAAACTGTTATGGTTAACGTTATCGTTATGGTTGAAAAATGTTTTTTAGCGAAGCGGTGTTTTTGCTTTTCGATGTTTGTAATAACGCAGTTATGTGATAAGTGGTATGGACTTGGCGTAAGAGCTCGCTCTTAAAGACAAGAGCATAGCACTTAGCAGATGAGCTCTGAAAGAGCTACAAACATCGAAAAGGGTTTTTAAGGTTTTTGTAAACAACCGAAACTTAAATCACTAACAATTCATTAATGGCAAATTATAAAAACTGATTTCTGTGGTAATCTTTGTTTTTTAGGCTTGAAAAGCCGATGTTTTTGCTCACGAAGTATGTGATGGCTCTGCTAAGAGGCAAAGGTGAGAGGTGGGTATTTTTATCTGGGAGCTTGCTCACAAGGAAAAATAGATGCCTTTCATCTTGTAAGGACTGTAAGTCCGACACATACTGAAGTGAGGGTTTTTCCGGTTTTTGTTTATATTTATCTTCTTCCGTCTAAGGAACCTAGGAATCAAGGAAAGGCTGGCGCATATATTCCTCAGTTCTCACACCTAAAGGTATGAGTGTGGCGCTGCAATCCCAGATTCCTTAGACTAAAAATTTCTGCGATATCTGCGCCATCTGCGAGAGTAGACATAATAATCAGAGGTTTTGGATGACGCCTCGTCCTATTCCCGTCAGTTTCTCCATCTGCCGGATAGAGGCTCCATTCTGTAGCAGTTGCTTGATGGTTTTCAGGCGCTCATCTTTCGGGAACGCATTAAACTCCGTCCTGATAAACACATCAAAGTGTCATTCCTCTTCCGAATCCGTCATCACCCTTAAAAAATCAGCAGGGCTGATACCAGCACGTTGGTATCTATAACTGCGTAAATCATACCTTGGTACTCTTCCTTATACGCATGTCTTCCCTTGCTGCACGAATCTCTGCGTTGATTTCATCCAGCGAGAGTTCCGGCTCATTGCTCAACTCCGCAACATTCCTTTGTTGCATAAACAAGTCCAACGCACTGGGTGTTCCTTTAATCGTGAAAGGAATACTGCGACTTCTTATTACCGCTTTCACAAAGATGTTGAACGCCGTATTAGCACTCATGCCAAACTGCTCGCAAAGTGCGTCGAACTGCGTTTTCATCTCAGAGTCCATCCTGACTGTAACTGCCGATTGTGCCATAACTTTTTGTTATTTATCTGCATTATGACGGCACCATGCCATCATTTCGACGGCAAATTTACAGATAATATTTGATAAAAACAAATTTTTTAGCAAGAAATCACTTGCGAGTATGCTTAGGACCTAGTACATGACATACCTGATGTGCAATCCGTGATACTATACGCAGAGAGCCGAGGATGCGATGTGCATCCTCGGCTCTCCCCTACCTCACCTCAAAATCTGTGTTCGTTACCGTTGAGGTGTTAAGGTTTACTATGAGAAAATTGTTTTTTAGCGAAGCGAGGTTTTTTCCATGAAAGAGATTGAAGCCCTGAAAGGGTAACGGGATTAGTGGGAAACTTATCTGAGAGC
>JAEEGH010001372.1_pt1 | contig 70830 bp, 58 predicted proteins | sample 9134181 | NCBI WGS metagenome assembly JAEEGH01 (sample SAMN16246544, study PRJNA631951) | gut metagenome | biome: gut microbiome; feature: rumen; material: DP-attached | host: Bos | place: Iran: Karaj | collected 2018-10 | reverse complement strand
AGATATAGGTGTTACGCACCATGAACTCCTTGAGGATATCGTTCTGGATGGTACCTGCCATCTCCTCGAGTTTGGCACCCTGCTCGAGTCCGGCGTTGATATAGAACGCGAGGATCGGCAGCACGGCGCCGTTCATGGTCATGGAGACGGACATCTTGTTCAATGGAATGCCGGCGAAGAGGACCTTCATGTCCTCGAGCGAGCAGATGGACACACCTGCTTTGCCGACGTCACCGACCACGCGCATGTTATCGGCGTTGTAGCCACGGTGGGTCGGGAGGTCAAAAGCGACGGACAGACCTTTCTGACCGGACGCGAGGTTTCTTCTGTAGAACGCATTCGATTCTTCCGCTGTCGAGAATCCTGCGTACTGACGGATGGTCCAGGGACGCAGCGGATACATGGCGCTGTACGGGCCACGGAGGAACGGTGGGATACCGGAGACGTAGTCGAGGTGCTCCATGCCTTGCAGGTCCTCTTTGGTGTAGATCGGCTTGACGTCGATGAGTTCGGGCGTCTGCCAGTCGGCATTGTTCGGGCCAACAACCTTGCTGGCCGAAACTTGCTTAATATCAATTTGTTTGAAATCTGGTTTCATAATTGTATGTGTTTTAGAAAATTATATTAATTATAAATTTTTGAAAAACGATTTCATCGTTCTGTGTCCTTGACTTAATTATTATCATCTATGAGCAAGCTCCCGCTGCTAATACTTAATCCAAATCCACTATACTTCGTATCTTTTCAAAAATAGATTATATTAAAAATAATTCTTCGTAGCGATGATTTTATAATTAATATTTTTCTCCTTCGGCGGCAATTACATCCTTTGGATGTGAGGTACGTACGCTATCGCGACGTGCAAATTTATTTGTAAGCGGCGCGGTGGTGTGCGGAACTCATAAGCGCTAAAGCGCGATTGCCGGTGAAGGTATAATCTTTATAATTTTCAATTATTTCTTCAGCAGTTGTTGGTTAAACGATTTGAGTGTCTCGAGGACGTTGCAACGGACGTGGATGAAGTTGGTGATGCCGAGCTTCTGGAGGTCCTCCATGCATGCCGGAGCACCGGCAACGATGAACAGCTCTTTCTTGCCTTGCAGCTTTTTCCATGCCTTCGGCGCGAGGTCAGCGTACTCGTCGTCGGACGAACAGAGCACGATGATGTCCGCTTTCGCCTTGCGGGCTGCCTTGATACCTTCGGCGATGGTAGCAAAACCGTTGTTGTCGATGACCTTGTATCCTGCGCACGCGAGGAAGTTACAACTGAACTGCGCACGCGCGATACGCATAGCGAGGTTACCGATGGTCAGCATGAACGCAACTGGCTGTTTCTTAGCGGCTTCAGTTTCGAGACGGAGTGCTTCGAACTCTTCGGCAGCGCGGGCTACGGGCAGCGTAGCAATCTGCGGCTCGCAAGCACCCTTGCAGCAGCATGCTTTTTCGGAAATCTTAATCTTCTTACCTGCTTTCTCTGTGAAGTTCGGGAATTGGTTCGAGCCAAGGAGCACCTCTTTGCGTTTAGCGACGTCAGCGAGACGTGCTTTGAGGTTAGCCGCCATGTGCTCTTGTACCTTGCCTTCGGAAACGAGCTGGTACATACCGCCGCGCTCCTGGATGTCGAGGAACTGCTTCCATGCCTCCGCCGCGATCGACGCCGTGAGGTTCTCCAGGTAGTACGAACCCGCTGCGGGGTCAACGACCTTATCGAAGTGTGCCTCTTCCTTGAGCAAGAGCTGCTGGTTACGGGCGATACGCTCGCTGAAATCCGTCGGCTCTTCGTAGGTCACGTCAAATGGTGTCACGGTGATCTCGTCCACACCTGCCAGAGCTGCCGACATCGTCTCCGTCTGGCTGCGCAACAGGTTCACATACGCATCGAAAACGGTCATGTTGAAACGGCTGGTCTCAGCGCTGACGTTCATCTTAGCGGCGTTGCGGAGAGCGGTCGTGAAGATCGGGTCTTTGTATGCCTCCACGATCTTTGCCCACAGCAGACGGCCTGCGCGGAATTTCGCTATCTCCATGAAATAATTGCCGCCGATACCCATGTTGAAACGGATCGCGTTTGCCGCACGGTAGTTCGGGATGCCTGCCTCGGTCATCATCGTCATGTACTCGGCACCCCAAGCGAGTGCGTACGCGAGCTCCTGAGCTGCATAAGCGCCGGAGTTATTGAGAATGACGCTGTTGACGCCTACTACGCGGTAACCCGGCAGCGACTTGGCTGCTTTGACAGTCTCGGCGATCTTCTGAGATACCTGCTCGCGGGTCAGGGCTTTGCCCTTGAGGAGCATGTTCTTAATCGGGTCCACGTTGATCGAACCGATGAGGCCTTTGGTGTCATAACCCATACGGCCGTAGTAACGCACGAGGATGTTCGCCAGCTTCGGCGCTGCACACGCGCAGATGGAGAAGTTGATCGCCACCGCCGGAGCGTAGATGCCGTTCAGCAGGGTCTTGATAAAGTTGTACGTCAGTTTCTCTTTGTCTAAGCAGAATCCTAACGACGTGATACCTTTGTTCAGCACCTCCAGGGCTTTGGCATTGGCCTTGCGAGCGTTCTTGCAAGCGCAGATGTTCTGGCGGATTGCCCACTCGTTGTTCGAACGGGTGCCGCGTACGTAGGGGAACTGCCCGGGAGCGGAGACGGTCGTCTTCAGGCCTTTGAGGTCCTCACGGCGGTAGAAAGGCTGGACGTTGAAGCCTTCCGGCGTGCGCCACACCAATTTCTTATCGAAATCGGCACCTTTGAGGTCGGCAATGATTTTGTCCTTCCATGCCTGTTTCGACACAGGAGCAAAATCATTGAGTAAAGTTAATTTGTTGTCTGCCATAAAATAAATGTGTTAGTTTATGTTTGTTGTTTAAAAAAAGTTATTTCACACGTTGTCCCATTATATTGTAAAGTTCATCGCCAATGAGAATGTATACATGCCCTCCTATTAGGATTTTACGTATGGGAGCATGTTTGCACGAATTCTCAATCAATTCTGTCGTTTCCTGACATGAAGTGATATAGCGGTCAAAAGTAGTTCGTGTTCCTGTTGCCTTGATGATAGCGTATGCTAATCCTATTCCTTTACCCGAACCATAGTTCGTTGAGAAAGTAAGCGCCGATTCACCAGTTAGTGTACTGGTATTTTTCCACGCGTATCGAGTCAGTGTTGTGCCAGTAGTTGTCGTAATAGTAGCAATTGTAGTACTTCCGGCCGAGACTGTTACTGTGTTATAATCCTTGCCTCCATACGTACGAATTTTCACGATAATCGAATCCAATCCCGCTAAATTGATTTCCGGAGAGACAAGAGTTTTACCTGCATCCAGTAACCAATACGAACCACTATTATGCGAAGCATTCGTTGTCCAACCTGTTTGATTATCATCATCAAAGATATAGGTCGCAGGCACACCGCCATCTATAGTTGTCTTGCGTGCAAAGACGGCATACAACGTAATGTCAGCCGTCACCATCGGTATATCTTTGGCCTCTTTGTATAAGACTGCAGGTTCCTCGTCCAGCATACCATCAATAGGACTAGGAGCCCACCCAATAAATTCCGCACTCTCTGCAGAACAACTAACCGGAGTCTCAGGGAATGCAGATACTTTCTTCTTTTCTACAATGGAGTCAACATATAGTGTTGCGCCATTGACAGACCATGTGACGCCATATTTTGGTTTTGGTGTAGGAGTAACAGAACCTTCGCGCCAACCATCGCTGACTCCAGGTATGAAATCTGGATCCGAAGAGGGCATTAGCAAAGAGAAATCCACTTCTTCACCCGCATGGTCTCCCCATATATACTCTGCCAAATACGGATAATCAATATAAGGATTGCGGTTGTGTTGGAAATTGCTGACCGCGTCTTGACGATTAATCTCCTTCTCGCTAACAGGATCTTGACGATGCCATTGGATGAGTACTTCTTGTTCCCAGGGCTGGAATTCCAGGTAATTATCATTCTGCATGGCAAACTTAGATCCCACATCACTATTATCTAGTCGCCAACCGCTATACTGCGAGAGAACAGGTTCTGTCCTATTAACCGTAGTCCAGTGACCATAACATGTCGCCATATAGAAATAGGCGCGAGCAAAATCGCCCTTGTACTCATCCTTCGGTTCGAATACCCAGAAATCGACATTCATCGTCTCATGATGCATTTTGCCTACTTTAAGCGAACCTGTGGTAGACTGGTCCTTGAAATCCTTAGTAGGCACCCCCAACGGATAATTACTTCGAGAACTATTGGCTGTCGAATTAGATGGATTCAGATGATAGCAGTCTTTGTATGCATCGTTTTCTCCTCCGCCCCACCATGATTTAGCGAAACTATGCTCTATATTACATCCTGTTACGGCTGTTCCGGGTGACGAGAATTTATACCAATTATCACAATACATGTCCATACAATAGCCATCGGCATCTTGATCAGAATAATAGAACACTCCCCATGTGGAATTGGCGCCACTTCCGTACGAAATAGCCGTGTGATTGCGAATACATGACTTCAGCGAGTCCTTCAGTACTGCATCTTTTTTCCCATTAGCACGAACATAGTAATTGTCAGGCATCTCTTCGGCATAAGCAGAGAGACACAAAAAGCACAATATCACTATATAAAGATTCTTTCTCATTTTACACGCTGTCCGGTTATAGTGAATAATTGCTCGCCTACTTGGATATAGATTTGTCCGCCTACCAATACTTTGCGCGCAACAGAGTTGTCAGATTTTAATTCTATCTCAGTTGCACTTTGGCAAGAAGTGATATAGCGATTGTAGGAAACACTTGCTCCTGTTGCATCTATCGTGATAGAAGAGAAAGCAGGTCCGTTTGAACTCGTCGAATTAGCACTTACAAAACGTAGCGTACTCATACCACTCAATGGTGTCGTTTTAGTCCATGTTTGATCTGCCAATGAATTGCTTGCGGCGATGAGCGTAGCAATCGTTGTGCTATTGGCAATAACATTAACCGTATTATAACTTCCGCCACCATACGTACGCATGTTCATAGTAATAGATGCCAGTCCCGACAAATCGATAGATGGAGACTCAATGTACTGATCTGTGCGAATAATCCAGTAACTATTATTCTTGAAAGCAGTATTTGTCCAACCTTCACTATGATTGGCATCATAAATGTATGTTTGTGGGGAACCTCCCGCCACTTCCTGATGCGCAAAGACGGCAAAGAGTGTTATATCAGCAGTAATCGCAGGAATCTCAGCGGCTGTTTTATAAAGCACCGCGGGTTCTTCATCTTGTGTCCCAGATATTGGATCAGTAGTCCATCCGACAAATATATCCGATTCCGTTGAGCAAGAAATCGGCGTTGCCGGCAACAAGGATACTTTTTGGTTCTTTATCACAGAATCGATACTAAGCGGTTCTCCGTTAACCGACCATGTCACACCATGTTTAACGATTACCACAGGCGCAACACTGCCTCCCTCACACGTTGGTGTCATTGTTGACAAATCAATAGTCTGCCCTACTCTGTTCCCCCAAATATATTCGGCAAAATCCGGGTAGTCAATGAAAGGATTGCGGTTATGCTGAATGCCGTAGACCGCCTGGTTGCGGTCAATCTCCTTCTGCGAAACAGGATCTTGGCGATGCCATTTGAGGAAAAGATTTTTAGCATAGTCGGTTAGGTTTGTCTTATTTGAAGTAAAGACAGCAGAGCCATATGATGCGTTGAGTGTCTTATCACGATAACGGGCACACATGTAAAAATAGGTACGTGCAAAGTCCCCCTTGTACTCATCATCCGGTTCGTACACATCGCCCGAGTAACCGGAGAAGGTATTAGAGCCTTTCTTACCCAATGCATGATTTCCTGTGTTGTTGGTTATTCCAGTTCCACGAGGACCATTTACCTCACCATAAGGGAAATTATTACGGAAGTTGTTGACGCGAGCATCTGTTGGATAGACATGAAAAAGGTCAGATTTCATGGGAGATCCCTCATTGAACCAACTTTGCGGTATAGAGTGTTCCTTATTCCATCCATCACAGACTGCTTTCTGCGATTTATTTGCCTCTGCCATAGTAAAGGCGCAGGTTGAATACATATCCCAAACAGTATCCCCTCGAAAATCTGTATCTTCATAATAATCTTCGAGGTTGCTATAACTGATAACCGTGTGGCCCTGGATTTTATTGAATAAAGCATCTAGAATCGCGTCAGGAGACGATTTTCCATTCACTCCGCTATAATAACCATCAGGAATTGCGGCTTCGCCTGTAACGACGTTAGCCAAACCTATTTGCGCTAGAAAGAGAAGCGAAAAGAGAGAAAAAATGTGTTTTTGCATGTCGATATATATGGTAAAAATTTTCAATTTTTTAGTTATCCATCAAAAAGCCTACAAAATTACTGCTAATTTTCGATATATGCAAGAAAAAACGACACTTTTTTTGAAAAAATGCCGTTTTGCAGCGTTTGGACGCTATTTTTGTGTTCTAGAGCACTTTTCCATCTCTCTACGCGAAAGAAAAGTGCCGTTCTGTAGTCTTATTGTATCTCCTGGCCCTGCAAAGTGTATGTTTTCTCTCCGCGGAGTATATAAAGTTGCCCATCACGGAAGATTTTCTCTGCTTTGGCATCTGCCGCAACATGATGGAGGCCTTCTGTTTGTTTGGCCAGTTTAATTCGATTGAAGAAAGCAATCATCTCATCGGTGTAATCGGCGTTAACCGCATGGTTGCCGCTGTGATATTCATATTCACAATCGACCCCAACTCCTCTCAGATTATTATAGAAATTCTCACTTACACATGCAGGACATAGCAAATCTCCCGAGCCATGAAATAGAATGGTCGGTGCGTTAGTAGCAGCCACATACGTATTCACACTAGCTAACGCCCACTTGTCCGGCTTAGACTCATATGTACAACCCATAAGGGATTCTATGAATGGAACTATATTATCTTGAATATTACAACCTGATTGATTCCTTCCTATAACTAAAGTTGCTTATTTCACGTCATGCACTAAGCGGACAGCCTCTCCAAAGCGGCGCGGATAACTATACCACGTGATGTTCTCATCCTCGTCGAAATACGCTCCGTAGGCTCCAGTAGCATCCGTTTTGTCCTTCGAAGACGACCAATAGAAACCGGCTTCGTTACCATGCGCGTAATTGTTGCCGTAACGCAGACCTGCTGCCGGCAGGAAGAGAGCGCCTGCTTTTTCCATTTTAGCCCATTGTTCGAGTGAGTACTGATTGACATCATATCGAGGAGCGCTACCGTACCACACAAGTCCGTCATGCATCTGCCAGTCGTCAGGAAGCACGATGCACCCTTTCACGCCATTGACTGTAGCCAGACTGCTTAGTCCGGAAGCAGTGGCACGCTCGAAAAGGAGATATTTCCACTCTTCCATCGTCAGCGCACGCCATAGTTTGGACTTATTGCCGCCATTTCTAATTTTGTTGTGGCCCCAATCGGAATAGGAACCGTACTGCTTGTCGTCCATTGAGAGCATTGCAGGATTATTGCCCGTTCCCCAACCGAAAAGATCGATCCATCCGCTATATGTGTTCGAAGCCTTGGTATTATCAATACCTATCGTGTCAAACTGGTTTTCTGCAAATCGCCATGTTTTTGTGCTCGGCTGATATTGCAGGTTACCTTGCGAGAATTGAACCTGACGGTTAGCTGCCACAGAGAATTTGCCATTCAGAGCACCTTTCGTCGAGTCTAGAGGAGCGTTTTCAACGCACGAGAGCATTCCTAATGCCGCCAATGCTAAAAGAAAGAGTTGTGTCTTCTTCATAATTGTAGATTTTTTAGTGAGTATTATAGTATTTCATGCAGTATCTCGCTGACGGTCGGGTGCGGGAAGACCACTTGTTGCATTTCTGCCACAGTATAACCGTTGCGGACAGCAAAAGAGGCTGCAGAAATGAATTCCGAGCACGGATTACCAATCATATGCACGCCCAGAACTGTTTGTTTCTCTGCATCCACCACCATCTTGCAAAGTCCTGTCTCTCCTTCGTTCTCTGCCATAAAGCGCCCGGAAAAAGTCATCGGCAAATGGCGAACCTCGGCCTTAATATTCATCTCAGCCGCTTGCTGCTCCGTGATACCGACAGTGGCAATTTCGGGATTGGTGTAAACGACCGAAGGAATAGCGTTGTAGGCAATACGTTGTAGCGGAATCTGCTTCAAGAGACGTCCAACCATCACTTCTGCCTGGCGTGCGGCTACGTGAGCCAACATAATCTTGCCCGTTACATCGCCTGCCGCATACACGTTCGGCAGATTGGTTTTGCAGAAGTCGTCAATAATAATCGCACCACGATTGAGTTCCAAGTCATTAAGCGCCTCCAGGCCTTGCAGATTGGCTCTACGGCCGACAGAAACAAGCACTTTCTCGGCTTCGTAAACTTGACCATTAGCCGTCACCTTACCGCCATCGAGCGATTCAACTTTGGTGTCTGTCAGGATATTGATGCCCGCTTTGCGGTATTTTTCGAGGAGCACAGATACAACTTCCTGGTCCAGATTCGGCAAGATAGTCGGCATTGCTTCGATAACCGTCACAGGCACGCCTAACTCATGGTAGAGCGTAGCGAATTCCATACCAATCACACCACCGCCAACGATAATAATCGATTGCGGCAGTTCGTTTGCCGCCAAGGCGTCTGTGCTATCCCAAACAGCAGGATTGTCCTTGATGCCTGGAATAGGCGGCACAAAATTGGTTGAACCTGTACAAATCAGCAGATTATCAGCCTCATAGACTTGATCTCCACATGCAATAGTCACCAATTCATCTGTACGACTGAGCACCTTCGCTTCGCCCGCAACCAACGTGCAATGCTCATTATTCAGGCGCTGCTTGATACCTGCCACCAGTTTGCGGACAACAATCGTTTTGCGTTTCTGCATAGCTGCGTAGTCAAAGACTACGTTCTCGGCCGTCACGCCATATTTTTGCGCATGCGTAGCGTTGTAATATTGCTTGGCGCCATACAAAAGCGACTTGGTCGGAATACATCCCACATTGAGACAAGTTCCCCCTACAGCGTTTTGCTCAAAGAGCACTACGTCTTTGCCTGCTTTCGAGGCCTTCTCTGCAGCCGTATAACCTGCAGGGCCGCCACCTATGATAGCTAGAAAATATTTCATATTTATGATTTTAGATTTCTAAGATAAATGCGCACCGCCTCTGCCACCATTTCACTGCAAGGACGCTTTTCATAATACTCTGGCGTACGCTCTGCCGGACGAGGGTCTAAATCTAACTGGGCCGTGCATTGCCCTTTAGGCGCCAGTCCCAGTAGTTCCGCACAAATTAGACTGCCGTACGTATTCTTAAATTCGCCAGCCAATTGTTGCACCAATGCATAATTAGCCATTTTGCCGTCATTGTCATGAGGCGTGGCCGAACCATTCTCCAAGCCCGCAAGCATGAACATCCCACTGGCAGCGCCGCACACCATACGCATACGGCCGATACCGCCGCCAAAAGAAGCGGCAAGACGCAATGCCTGTTGTTCATCAGCAATGCCATATAAGTCCGCACAAGCAGCGAAGACCGACTGCGAACAGTTAAAACCTTGTTTAAATAGTTCTTGCGCCTTGGCTACTCGGCGCTCAATCTCTTCGTTTGTCATGGTTAGTGGTTGGTATATAATCTCACCTCAGGTGTCGATTGCAGGACAGTTGAATTGGCCGGCACATCTTGCGTAAGCCATACGTTACCGCCGATAATCGTGTCATGCCCGATACGCACACGGCCCAAAATGGAAGTGTTGGAATAGACCGTCACATGGTCTTCCAGTATCGGGTGACGCGGCAAGTCGATCGGCCTACCCTCCTCGTCGTATTCGAAATTCTTAGCTCCTAACGTAACACCCTGATAGAGAACGACATGCGAACCAATAATAGTTGTCTCACCGATCACCACACCCGTGCCATGGTCGATACAGAAATACTCGCCAATCTGTGCAGCCGGATGAATGTCTATTCCCGTTCGGCTATGGGCCATCTCTGTCAACATACGCGGCAAACGAGGAACACCTAATTGGTACAAAGCATGCGCCGTGCGGTAGTGAATCATCACATTAGGCAACGGATAGCAGAGAATCACTTCTCCGCGGTCGGTCACGGCAGGATCATTGTGCAACACGGCCTCTACATCCGTTTGCAGCAAACGGATAATTTCTGGCAATTGCGCAATGAACGCTTCCGCCAATTGTTCTTCCTGGTCAGAGACAACAGTGGATAGTTGGCAACGCAAGATAGCACGAAGTGTCTCCACCGGGTCTTCTGTCACAGGATAATACTCAGGAAACACAATTGCACGCATAGCTGCGATAAGGTGTTTCAGTTGGCGTATGTCAGGAACAATACAATTCATTTATGATTCTGTGTTTTGGTTGTACCAATTCTCTAATTGTTGATTAAATGCTCGCTTGTCGAGGGTCTCCGCCCAATGACGCACATCATCGGTGTGGTCCTCAAAAACCATAGTCACCGTTCGACGCCATTTCCATTTCTTGGGCTTCAGTTTGCTCCAACAACTGGTTTCCAAGCCTCGCATGCGACAAAGAATGACTCGCACCCCATCGGGCAACTCACGGCAAACCTCGTACGCCATACGCCGATTGCCAATCACTTCCTTGTCCACTAGTTTGACGTGTCCCGACGGATAGAAGCAAAGTTCCTTGCCTTCTGCCAGACTGTCGATAGCTATGCGACTGAGCTTTCCGGCTGCTTGAACACCCTCTTCGCGCGTCATCTGGCTCTTATTTAGGTCCGGCACTTCGATAGCGTCGGCCATGCGCATGATGCGCCCGTATAGCCTGTGGCGCATGAATAATTCGTCCGTCATGGGACGTATCGGCAGCCACCAGAATTCGGAAAACAATATCAAAGGATCGACATAAGCCGTATGGTTTGGCATAACCAAATGGATAGCACCATCGTGCAGAAATTCTTCGCCTGTCACTTGCACATCATAATGCAAATGAAGCAAGCGCTTCATCATCCGACCGAACGAATACCTATCCATACTTTATTTCTTTGCCGGGTCAGTTGTTAAGTCTATACCTAGTTTTTTAAACGTCCGCCAGTCCACTTCCTTCAGCATGACTGTAGAGTGCGCTTGACAGCCCTTCAACTGCGGCAAAGTCTCGAGTGCTCGGCGACAATTCTCATCATTGAGCGAGAGAACCGACAGAGCCACTAGCACCTCATCCGTATGCAAACGAGGATTCTGACCATGTAGGTAATTGATCTTCATCCGCTGAATAGGCTCAATGATATTCTCCGGAATCAATCGCAGAGCGTGGTCTATTCCCGCCAGTTCTTTCATCGCATTCAGCAGCAAAGCTGCGGAAGAGCCCAACAATTCGCCTGCCTCTGCAGTAATAATCTTGCCGTTAGGCAGTTCGATGGCCGCGGCATGAGCAAAAGCACCATCATGCAATGCACCGGTCAAGGCACGGCGTTCACGCGCAGCAACCGTAGTTTTACGGTAAGCGGTATTGATACCTACTTGCTGCTGCAATAGGGCCAGTTTCTTTATTTCTGCATCATTCACAGCCCCATTAGCCAAATGGCACAAAGCCTGGAAATAACGGCGAATAATCTCCTGCTTGCTAGCTTCACGCACAGCTTCGTCATCGCTGATGCAGAATCCCACCATATTCACGCCCATATCGGTAGGCGACTTGTACGGATTCTGACCGTAGATAGATGTAAACAGTGCATCTAGCACAGGGTAGATCTCTATGTCGCGGTTGTAATTAACCGCAGTCTTGCCGTATGCTTCCAGATGGAACGGATCAATCATGTTCACATCCTGCAAATCGGCCGTGGCCGCTTCGTAAGCAATATTCAACGGGTGCTTGAGAGGCAAGTTCCATACAGGGAACGTCTCAAACTTCGCATATCCCGCTTCGTGCCCATGGCGCTGCTCGTTGTAGAGCTGACTAAGACAAACAGCCATCTTACCGCTACCGGGTCCCGGTGCCGTAACAACCACCAACGGACGAGTCGTCTCGATGAAATCGTCATGACCAAAACCTTCGTCCGAAGCTATCAGATCCACGTTATGCGGATAGCCTTCGATGGTATAGTGGTAATACACGCGTATTCCTTTGCGCTCCAGGCGCTGACGATACGCATCAGCCGAACGCTGACCCGTGTAATGAGTGATAACGACCGACGAAACGAGAAAACCACGCTGAGTGAACTCATCGCGCAAACGCAACACATCCTCATCGTAGGTAATACCTAGGTCCTGACGCACTTTGTTTCGCTCAATATCCAACGCAGAGATAACAATCACTATCTCGAGCGAGTCACGTAGCTGCTCTAACATCCGCAATTTGCTATCAGGCAGGAAGCCCGGCAACACTCGACTGGCATGCATGTCGTCGAAGAGTTTGCCGCCTAACTCGAGGTAAAGTTTGTTACCAAACTGTGCGATTCGCTCGCGGATGTGCTCCGATTGTATTCGGATGTACTTCTCGTTATCAAAAGCTGTTTGCATAATCTTTATATGACCTTAAAATGACTAATACGCCGCATTAACACATATTGCGCAATTTCGGCTGCAAAGTTACAAAAAAAAATCTAAATATGCAAATAAAATGAATTTTATTTTGCAATTTGCTAAATTTTACGAAATTCGACCTTTTTTCTGGCCCTAATTTGCACCTCACAAAAATGTACTCTGATTAAGATTTTGACCTTACGGGAGCACAACGTGGTTTGACCGAGACTTTACCGAGACATAAACGAGAGCACTACCTGACATTTTCGACCTCAAAAAATGTACTTTTATTAAGATTTCTTGTCCAGTTCAGTTTTTTTTTGTACCTTTGCACCGACTATGGACCTTTCCATGTTACATATTGGCCACGATGTGCACTCTGCTTCGCTGGAAGTCATCAAGTGGGTTCATGCTTATATGCGCATGCACCCTGAGAGCGAGTTGCACAGGTGCGGCAAGATGTTCGGCATTTTGCTCGTCAAAACGTCAACGGAAGAACTGTATTATCTATCTGCTTTCTCGGCCATGTTGGATGGCACTTACACGCACGATGGCTTCGTTCCACCTGTTTACAACATGCCCACTCCGCCTGTCGGTACAAGCAAAGCCGATTCCAAACGTCTACAACGGCTACTTTTCGCGCAATATAACTTGCTAAACGGACGCGGAGAAACACGCAATCTGTTGGATATTTTTGCTAACGAAAAACCTATCGTCACTCCAAAGGAGTGGTTTAGTAACACATCCCACAAAAAAGAAACGGCTGCAGAAGCCACACTGCCACCTAGCGGTGCAGGCGAGTGTTGCGCGCCAAAACTGCTCCAGTTTGCTTTATCCAACGGCCTAAAACCCATCGCACTCGCAGAGTTCTGGGTGGGCGCTTCGCCGCAAAACGAACTGCGCAGAGAAGGCTGTTTCTACGCGCCTTGTTCCGGGCGTTGTGTCCCTATTTTGCGGCACATGTTGCAGGGCATAGAAGGGCTGACGATTGAAGGACTCACAAACAACAACCATACATTCCGCGTTGAAGATATCCCCATCCTCTCTGAGGATGATTATCTCATTGTCGCGAACAAACCTGCAGGCTTATTATCTGTTCCGGGCAAAAACGACGAACCATCATTGGCCGGTCTCTTGACTGAACAACGCGGCTACCCTATTCTGCCTGCACATCGTTTGGACCAAGACACCAGTGGCCTAGTTGTACTCGCAAAAACGGCAGATACCTACAAAACGCTACAGGCCTATTTCCAACGCCGCGACATTCTCAAACGCTACGAAGCCGTTTGTCGCGGAGAAAACATCCCAAAAGAAGGCACCATTGAGTTGCCGCTACTACCCAATCCGTTCGACCGACCACGACAAATGGTTGATTTTGAGCATGGCAAACCGTCCATAACCTATTACAAAGTCCGCGAGCACCGTTCTAATGGCACCGTATTAATAGATATGTTCCCGCGCACAGGACGCACGCACCAGTTGCGCGTGCACGCGGCCCACCCGCAAGGATTAAATGCTCCAATCATTGGCGACCGATTATACGGAGAGGCTGCTTCTAGGCTAATGCTCCATGCTGCGGAAATACGTTTCACGCATCCTGTAACAAAAGAGGAGATGCATCTCTGCATCCCCTCCAATTTCTAACGACTAACATTATTTCTCTGTAGCCGTTTCATCATCCTCTTCGTGATGATAATAGTTGTATGCACGATATGCCTTGTCATCCTTCAGCAAACGACCGTAAATCATACCGTACAATTTGCCGTAATGCTTTGCTTTAGAGTTATTCTCTCCGTAGCCATAGCCGTAACCGCCATAACCACCATATCCAAAGTGACCATAACCGTAACCGCCATAACCGCCATAACCGTAACCGTAACCGGAGCCATACGAGTGACGACCTTCGGTCGGGATATCCGACAATACAATCTGCACTTTATCTGGATTATCCACCACTTCAGTCATTTGCTCCAAGGTCTGACGGCAGAAGGATTTGTTGGTCTGCATACAACGGATAACGAACAAGCAGATATCGCAATGCTCAATCATCGCGTACGCATCAGGTACCAGACCAATAGGCGATGTATCGATTACTATAAACTCGTACTTCTCGCGCAAATCAGCCATCAATTGTGCTAACTTATCCGTGTGAACCAATTCTCCCGGGTTTGGAGGAATCGTTCCTGCACGTAAGAAATCAAATCCAAACTGTGTATCGGTTACCAACGCTTCATCTAGAGTGCACTCACCTATCAGATAGTTGGACATACCTTCTCCGCCCTCCAGACCAAGTTTGGTGTGAATATTCGGTTTACGAAGGTCCAAGTCAATCAGCAATGTCTTCTTGCCCGTCATCGCATAGAGCGAAGCCAAGTTGGTCGAGAGGAATGTCTTACCATCACCAGATTCGGTAGAAGTGACGCAAATCATCATATTGGTCTTACGACGAAGCAAGAACTCAAGACGCGTACGTATTGCTCGCAGCATTTCCGCATAGCTCGAACGAGGCGAAGAACGTACCAACGTAGGATTTTGGCTCTTTGCGTGACGCAATGTACCTATCAGGCGGAAAGTCTTCAATTTAGTTACTTCCTTCGGAGAACGAATCTTATTGTTCAGCAATTCACTCAAGATAATCAGCAAGAATGGAATCAAGAAGCCAACTAACAAATAAGTCGTAGTTGTTTTCTGCTTTTCTTTTGAGTTCATCACGGCCGTTGTACGCGCCTTATCTAGAATGCTATTGTCAGGCGTGTTACTAGCCTTTTGAATCTCTGCCTCCGCACGTTTCTGCAGGAAGAAGGTGTAGTAGTTATCGTCAATACGATAGTTACGTTCGATAGCAACCATCTGCAGTTCTTTTTCCGGCAACGACTTGATGGCCTTCTCTACTTCGGCATAGCGATTCTTCAGATCCGTTTTCTCTATCTCCAACGATGCGCGCATAGAGTGAACTACCTCTTCTATCGCGGTCTTCACATTCTCTATATCCTTGGTATACTTGGCGTAATATACGTTCTTCTCTGTCAGTTCACCACGCTGAATACGCAAATCGTTCAGCTGTTGTACCAGTGTCATCAGCATCGGCTCATTCAAGCCAAGCGAAGATGGCGCGATTACAGCCCCTGCCTCAATATTCTGATGGATATAATTGATGAGGTAGTCAAAATATGTCTCACGCAGACGCAATGCCATTTGTTGTTGGTCATATTCGGCAATACGTCCCATCAACTGGCCCGCGTACGAATTGACATCAACAAACTTGTTCTCCTGACGGAAGTCTGTCATGGCTCCTTCTGATACTTGCAACGACGCTTGCAGATTCTCCAATTGCTCGCTGATGAAGCGGATAGAGTTCTCTGCTACCTCATTCTTTTGTTCCAAATTTTGCAGCAAGTATATCTCTGCCAATTTGTCTAGGAACTCACAGTCACGTTGAGGTGTCTCGCTCACGAGAGAAAGAGCCAATACAGTGGAACCTTCGGTCACAAACGAGAGTTGCAAACGCCCCATAAACTCATCGACCAACGAATCATGTGTACGGAAACGGAAATAAATCTTTCCCGAACTAACCATAAACTCTGTCGGCCATATAGTTATATCAAATAGCTCGCACGAAATAGGAGTACCATAATGCACATCCAGTTCCAAAGGTATCGATTCGTTCGTAGACGAGATATGCAACGTGCCATCGCTGAGGATATTCACCATATACAGTACGTCGTAAGCGCGTTGCTCTATGCGCGCTGGTTCAATCACCATGGGCGTTTGACGATAGAGCTGACGAGTCTTAAAACGACCTTGCGTGATATACTCTACTTGCATGAATGGCAACGAATCAACCACTCTACACATCAGGTCGTAAGATCCGAGCATAATCATCTGGTTGTTGACATTCTTGTAGCCCGCATCAACACCAAAGCCTTGCATCAGAGCCGATGCAGATCCACCATACGTACCACTCTCTTTGATGACGATTGTTCCTTGCGAGTAGTACGTAGGAATCCACCTACGGTTCTTAAGCATAGCCAAACCAAGCGCGATTGCCAATGCAATCACGAATAAATACCAATAGTGCAAGAAGGTAAAGAACCACTCCACCGGATTAAAACTCAACGAACCTTCTTCGTTGTTATCCTGTTGAGGATCTTGCTGGTAATACTGTTGATTTCCCTGGTAATAGTTGTTGTTACCTGCAGGCTGATAATACTGATTATTGCCCGCGGGAGCGTAATATTGATTATTGTTATCCATAGTCTTATTTGTATATATAAGCCACGTAGTTAAGTACCGATGTTAGCAGAGCCACACTACTGGTTATCAAGCCTAAGAAGCCCGTATAAGTAGGAACTTTATAGAAACTCGATTTAGTACGAGCCACATATATCACATCATTCGGATAGACGTAGTAATACTTCGAATCTATGATAGAGTTCGTTCGAATATCAAACTCCAGAATCTCTGGTTCTTGCCCGCCATCGCGAGGACGAATAATGCGTATATGACGACGGTCGCCGCTATTCATCACATCGCCCGTCATAGCCAAGGCTTGGAAAATATTCATTTTCTCCTTGTAGATGTAGTAACGTCCGGCCTTAGCATCACCGACTACCGAGAAATACTTGTTATAGATGGCCAATTTGACATCTGCATCAGGTATTATCTCCCTAAACGCCGCACGCAATGTGTCTTGCGCCTCTTGTTCTGTCAAACCTGCTATATGCAGAGGTTTCAAGAAGGGCAGATCAACTGTTCCATCCGAATAAACGCGATACGAATTGGCATACTGACCGGCTGTAGAATTATTGGCCGACAATGACTTAGAGATTGTCTCGTCCAGTGTTATCAGACGATAGATAATCTCATCATTAACGCGTATACGATAGGGTTCATAGGCCGCAGAATCATATACAGGCAACTTGTTGGCCTTTGTCGGTTCTTGCAGATAACCTATCACGCGATGACTGTAACAACTCGTCAGGCATATTGCCATGAGCGAGAGGAATATGTATTGAATCTTTCTCATGGCTTTATGGTTTATCGTATACCCCATTTTTTTTATTTTGTACATGAATGATACCTGTTTGAACAACTGAGTATATAAGCACGCCGAACGATAGTGTCGAAGCACAAATACCCAAAGCCGTAGATGCGGAATTGATACCGAAACTGTAGCCTGGTATTTGGCGAATATAGATAATGTCATTCGGTTCGATATAGTAAAACTCAGAGTTAACAATATCCTCCGAGCGCACATCAAAAGTCTTAATAGTGGTAACGCCCTCTTTCTCGCGAACCAATTTAATCTCCTTTCGACTATTAAATTCTCCTAAATCGCCTGCCATAGCCAAAGCCTCGAAGATGGTCATCTTCTCCTTATTAATGGCATAACGCCCACTCTGTGCGCCGATAATCGAGAAACTACGGTTAACAATATTCACTTCCACCGATACAGTTGAATAACCGGGAATTTCCTGAAGCAATTTACCCAACTCTTCTTCCAGTTTGTGTTTCACATCACGTGTTGTCAAACCGCGTACATAGAGCTTGCCTACTGTCGGGAAATCAATCTCACCATTATCATCCACCAGATAGGTGTACAAGTCGTAAGAACCACTCATTGTTCCCACGCTCATTTGCTGGCGAATGTTACTTCCTGTTCCTCCTGCATTATACATTTTAGACACATTTTCATCAAGCGAATAGACATAAACATACAACCTATCTCCCATTCGCAATTCGTAATCCTCAAAACTCAATGTGTCCGCATAACTGGGGATTTGCTTGTCTGGCGCTTGCATATAGTTGACTTTTCGTGCTGTTACACACGAAGCCAACATGGCGGAAAGCAAGGCCAGTAATACTATAAATTTTGTTCTCTTCATACTATCGTTTATCGTCCCAACCGAAAGGATGAGGACTCAATGGTAATTTAGCTAAAGGATGATAATCGCCAACCAAACCAATCGGTTCGGCGTGACGAATTTGTGCGACAGTCTCGATACAAGGACGAGCTTCTGAAATGCGGAAACCTTTCCCGGACAGAATCTGGCGATAACTCTCCGTATGCAATTCTGTAAAGCCCTGCGAGAACTCAAACTCCTCGCCATCGATATTCAGTGTGCGATATGTGCGTTTCTCGCCTTGAACCGCATTCTCGGGCAGACAATCGGCATTGATACTAAGGAAATAACGCACGCGCGCTTTCTCTAGTTCCAAGTATCCCGCTACGCGATCAAACGACATAACATGCACTATGTTTTGCTTTACCGGACCAAAAATCCACTGTAACATATCGTAGAAATGCACTCCAATGTTAGTGGCTATTCCTCCTGATTTACGAACATCGCCTTTCCAACTGGCGTAATACCAGTTGCCACGACTTGTGATATAGGTCAGGTCCACATCATATATCTTCTTCGGATCACCCTGCTCCACTTTCTGTTTCAGCGCACGAATCTTATCGTGCAAACGCAGTTGAAGAATCGTGTATGCCTGATGTCCCGTTTCTTCTTCCAATTCCAAAAGGTTATCAATGTTGTACGGATTCAGAACAAGCGGTTTCTCGCATATCACATTGCAGCCCAGACGCAAACCGTAGCGAATAAACGCGTCGTGCGTATAGTTAGGCGTACAAATAGACACCCAGTGCAATGGATGTTCCGTACGCATCTGTTTGGAGCAGAAACGGTCAAACTGCTCATTCTCTGTATAGAACGAGCAATTAGGGAACGAACTGTCCAAACGTCCCACGCTGTCAAATTTGTCATACGCCACCATCAGGTTGTTGCCTGTATCGGCAATAGCCTTGATATGTCGCGGAGCGATATATCCTGCGGCGCCAATTAGTGCGAAATTAAGTGTATCCATAGTCGTTTGATTATATTCTTTATTGTTTGCAGTACGCGTTCCTTCCACCAGAGCATAATCTGATTAGTCCAGCGTTGTGGATGCGTTGTCAGCATGATATGTTGCGGTAGGCGATTGTTTTCCAACGCCTCTAGGAGTTGTTCGGTGGTATGAAAGGTCAAGCCTTGTTTCGCCCAAACATCCTGATACTCAGGTATTTTGTCACGTACCGAAACTTTGTATCCGTCCCAACATCGACCGGTATCCGTTAGATAGAACACATCACTAAAATCGGTGTCTAAGTATGGTTCGCCAACTATCTCCAGTGCCTTGTAATCATATTTCTCCCATAGTTTGCGACCATCGTAGCGACTCGTAGGCGCGCCATGCATACAGATGGTTTCCACTGCATAATAGTAGCGGAAATATTCCAACCACGTTTGGAAATGGTCATACGCAGCATCTATCTTCCCCTTACACAAAGCCAAATCCTCATAGTGATAACCTATCTCATGTCCCAATTTGACTATTGCGCGAATTATCTCCGGTTGATTCGATTCTTTACCCACACGGAAATAATAGGTTGCCTTCGCGCCAATCGAGTGCTCTATTTGTGCAGTCTTCAGGCTATTTTGCGGACGAGCATCCACATCATGGCGCAGAATGACATATTTCTCCGGTCGTCGGCCGTGACAATAGTCCGCGAAGGTAATCAATTCATAACCTTTGCGTTGGAATGACTCTAACAGTTCGCGATATATGTCCAAACTAAAGTCCCGCATTATCTTTCTGCTCGCATTGGGTTCTCCAAAAAATCTTTGTAGGCTAAGCGTATGCCGTCTTCTAGTTCTGTTTTGTATGTCCATCCGAGCGATGTGGCTTTGCTAACATCTAGCAATTTGCGTGGCGTGCCATCGGGACGAGTAGTATCCCATTCTATGCGCCCTTTATATCCTACTACTTTCGCTACTAGTTCAGTCAACTGTTTGATAGTCAGCTCCTTACCCGTCCCCGCATTTACGGTTTCGTTGCCCGAATAGTTATTCATCAGAAATACGCACAGATTGGCCAAATCGTCCACATAGAGAAACTCCCGCAGCGGCGAACCGGTTCCCCAACAGGTCACGCTTTCTGCCCCACTCTCCTTCGCCTCGTGAAAACGTCGTATCAACGCGGGCAACACATGGCTATGCTCCGGATGATAATTGTCGTTCGGCCCATATAGATTGGTAGGCATCACAGATATATAATCTGTGCCGTATTGCCTATTCAGAAACTCGCAATATTTCAGTCCGCTTATCTTTGCCAAAGCATACGCTTCGTTGGTTTTCTCCAATTCTCCGGTCAACAGACAGTTTTCCTTCATCGGTTGTGGAGCCATACGAGGATAAATACAACTGCTTCCTAAAAACTCCAATTTCTTGCAACCGTTTTTCCACGCAGCGTGAATAACATTCATCTCCAGAATCATGTTGTCGTACATAAAGTCAGCAAGTGCATTTTGATTAGCCACAATGCCTCCAACTTTGGCCGCTGCCAAAAATACATATTCTGGTTTTTCGGCGGAAAAAAATGCTTCTACGGCCTCTTGACGGCACAAATCCAGTTCCTTATGCGTACGAGTGATGATGTTCGTATAACCCTGGCGTTGCAATTCACGCACAATGGCCGAACCAACCATTCCACGATGACCTGCTACATATATTTTTGAGTCTAATTCCATGGTCTTTTTTTATGGGTTCAAAAACTGCATTTTTATATATACTACGTATATATACGCGATTTACTACCGAGACAATCACGAGACAATCACGAGATAATCACGAGCGCAATATTCGTTTTTACTTGTCAATACCTTTCTCGAGGAACTCGGCCAGATTCACTTTACGTTCGTGCGACAATTCACTTACGCGTTCGTTCGTCACTTTCTGCATATCGTGTTTTACCATCAGTTCCACTAGTTGCTCAAAACTCGTGCGTTGTGGATTCCAGCCTAACTCTCGCTTAGCTTTGCTCGGATCTCCCAATAGGTTCACCACATCCGTAGGACGATAGAAATCTGGGCTAACAGCCACAACCACTTTTCCTGTCTTCGTATCAATACCCTTCTCGTCCAGTCCTTTACCTTCCCAACGCAGCTCAATACCCGCATGAAGGAATGCCAAAGTAGCAAATTCACGTACAGAATGTTGCACGCCCGTAGCAATCACGAAATCCTCAGGAGTAGTGTGTTGCAGGATGAGCCACATACATTCCACATAATCTTTGGCATAGCCCCAGTCGCGAAGCGAATCCAGGTTACCCAAATATAGACAATCTTGTTTGCCTTGCGCTATACGCGATGCAGCCAGAGTGATCTTACGAGTCACAAAGGTCTCGCCGCGACGCTCGCTCTCATGGTTAAACAGAATACCCGAACAGCAGAACATGTTGTATGCCTCGCGATATTCTTTTACAATCCAATAACCGTATAGTTTCGCAACGCCATACGGGCTATACGGGTGGAAAGGAGTTGTTTCCGATTGCGGTATTTCCTCCACTTTGCCATATAGTTCACTTGTTGATGCCTGATAAATACGGCACGTGTTCTCCAAATGGTTAGTACGCACAGCTTCCAGGACACGCAGAACGCCTACGGCATCTACATCGGCCGTAAATTCAGGAGAATCGAACGACACTTGCACATGACTCTGCGCTGCCAGATTGTAAATCTCTGTCGGCATAACTTTTCCTACTAGTTTGACTAACGACATTGAGTCACTCATATCTGCATAATGCAAGTGGAAATGAGGTTTACCTTCCAGATGCGCAATACGTTCGCGATAATCCACCGAACTACGACGAATCATACCATGAACCTCATAGCCTTTTTCTAGCAGAAACTCTGCCAGGTAAGAACCATCTTGTCCCGTAATACCGGTTATTAGTGCTATTTTTGCCATACTATTTGTATTTTTCGTTTGTATTAAATCCGTATTTAGATGATTTGCAAAGCTTCTTCCCAGCTGTAATCATGCTCATCGGTCGTGCTGGCCACATATCCCATCGTTTCTTTGGCTTTCTCTTGCGGGAAAGTAAAATAGGTACAGAGACATTCGCATAGCAATTCCCCGTCTGAACTATATAGTTCACCTTGCACTATAGCCACGTTGCGACGCATTTCCTTCAGGAAGGCACGCAGTTTGATATATTTTTGCAATGTCGAAACGGGTTTGTGATAACGCATCTCCATTTTGGCAGTCACGCCCGCCGTTTTTAGTTTATGGAACACAACCCATCCACAGACTTCATCCAATAGCACAGCCTGAATTCCGCCATGCAAGGTGTTAATCCACGACTGGTGGTTCTGCGTAGGACGCCAGATGGATACGATGTCATCGCCATCCTCAAAAAATCGCATTTGTGTTCCTATTGGATTGGTCGGACAACAACCGAAACAATTGTAGTCGGGCATCGATGTCCAGGGATTGTTGATTCTTCTCATTGCAAACAAAAATCTAATGCTTTCGTTAATGCTTCTTTGTCCAAATGCTGACCGATGAAGACCAATTTCTGCATACGATCTCCATATTGCTCGTCCCAATCGGCGCGCAATTGTGCATCTTCTGCCATCAGTTGCTTCAGTTCTTCTTCTGGCATCGTGGCAAACCATTCGCCCGCTTTGCGCAGATTGAACTGACGACCGGCCTGCTCAAACAAATAGCACATGTCATACTCCTCCGAGAAATAGCACATACCCTTGCAACGAATGATATTCTTCGGCCAATGAGCAGCAACAAACTCGTCGAACAAGCCTATATCAAATGGGCGACGCGCATAATAGACAAAGGTCTCAATGCCATATTCATCGCCATGATTATGTTCGTGCTCTTCGTGTTCATCGTCATCGTCATCGTCATCATCATCGTCATCGTGATGGTGGTGATGCTCATGATGATGACTGGCATCTTCTATTTCGCTAATCCATGTGGCCGAAGTAGCTATGCGGTCAAAGTCAAACAGACCCGTATTCAGTATCTTCTCAAACTCTACATCACAGTAGTTGGTCTCTATGATTTCAGCCTTTGGCTGGATTGCGCGAATAATGGCTCTAATATGATTCAGTTCTTCTTCGCTCACCTCTGCGGCCTTGTTCAGAAGGATAATATTGCAGAACTCAATTTGCTCAGTTACCAGTGCTGCCAAATCCTCTTCTTTGGTTACGTGGCCCAGAGAATCGCCATTGGCAAACTCATCGCGCAGACGAAGCGCATCAACAACGGTACAAATGCAGTCTATAGCAGGGATACCGTCTTGTGCAAACTGCGGAACCATTTCCGGATATGAGCAGATAGTTTGTGCTATTGGACCTGGTTCGCAGATACCACTGGCCTCAATCACGATATAGTCGTAGGCTTTTTGTGCAACCAGTTCATGTAACTGCGCTATCAAATCCATCTTGAGCGAGCAACAGATGCAGCCATTCTGCAGAGCGATAAGCGAGTCATCTTTCTGACTGACTACTCCGCCCTGCTGAATGAGCGACGCATCTATATTCACTTCGCCTATATCGTTAACAATAACAGCAAAGCGAATTCCTTGCCGATTGGCCAGGATACGATTCAGTAGCGTTGTTTTGCCGCTCCCCAGATAACCGGTTAACAGCAAAACAGGTATTCTATTAACGGTTGTTAACATATTGTGCGTATTCAGGATAATACTTATCTACTAGCTCATTCTGGCCGTAACGTTCGCAAGTCTGCAGTACGAAACTGAGAATAGCTGCCTCGCGACCGGAAGTCGGTTCCATCACTTCGCGTTGACGACGATTGAGCGATTGGGCAAAATGCAGATACTCTACACAGGTATTAGCCACATTATCCATGATTGCCAATCCCTTCTCGTTTTCGCCCAACGTAAAGTACATCGATGCCATCGTAGCCGATGTATAGTCGTAAGGGATATTGTAGCCTGGTAATTGCTCTTCTGCGAAATCCAATACTTCGAGCGCTTTATCGCGTTGGTTCGTACGAATCAGTTCTTCGGCTAACTCAGCAAACATCATACGATGTGTGCGGCACATACGCATCAGGTTTTCGTCAATGTAGATGCCCGGCAGATTCATATTGCCATAGGCAAACTTATGCATCATGTTGTCGTACATCTTCTCTACGTTGACACGCGGTTGACCATTCTGGCTGCGAATTGGAGTGATTTGGTATGCCAGACCGGTCAGTTCCATCCATGGCTCCAAACCAAGATAATAGTCATTGCCGACTGTTGCACAGAAATACATCGGACGTTTCCATTGATTCTGTTGCAGCATTTCCATAATCATCATCTGCGAACGAGTGTACATACGTCTCTTCTGGAAGAAAATCTGCTGACCATCCGGTGTCTCCACATAGAGTTGATCAGATGGCAGATAGTTCTCTCCTTCACGAGTTTGTGTACGCGGATCATCCGAACGGAAGAAAGCAAATGCTTTCTCTACTGAGATAGGTTGTCCCAAACGATTATCCACACGAGCAATTTCGTTCTTGCCTGGCATGAAATCTTTGTATTCCCATGAGATCGGCAGAGCCTCAGACTCATAGTATGGACGTTTCATCTGCGAGATATACCAATCCGTTTGCAGATACGATAGGTTGCAGACACGCAGATCTGTTCCTACTTCTTCTACCTCTTGGTTGTACCACAATGGGAAGGTATCGTTATCGCCATTGGAGAACAAGATCGCTTGTGTCTCACACGATTTTAGGTAGTTCGCTCCAAAATCGCGGCACGAATAGCGTTTCGAACGATCGTGATCATCCCAGTTCTGTTGAGCCATTAGTGCGGGAACACCTAAGCAAAGCAACGAAGCCAGCACAGCCACGATGGTCTTGCCAGCCTTGGATTGTAATGCACTATTCAGCCAATCAATCAATGCCAACACACCCAATCCAATCCAGATACAGAACGCATAGAACGAACCCGCATACGCATAGTCTCGTTCACGCGGTTGATAAGGTGTTTGGTTCAGATACATCACGATTGCCAGACCCGTTAGGAAGAACAGCAAGAATGTCAAGGTAAAATTCTTCCATCCTACTGCCTGACCTTCCTGATTGCGTTTGGAACATTGCCATACAATACCAATTACTCCTAAGAGTAATGGTAATAGATAATAGACATTATGTCCTTTATTCTCCTTAAGTTCAGTTGGCAGAAGCGATTGATCTCCGAGCATTGCATTATCAATAAACGGAATACCAGAAATCCAGTTACCCTTTGTTATATCACCATAGGATTGCAAGTCATTCTGACGACCGGCAAAATTCCACATGAAATAACGCCAATACATGAAATTGACCTGATAGCGGAAGAAGAACCGCAAGTTCTCTCCAAACGTAGGACAATACTCTGTCTTCTGTTGCCCGCAATAGTCATAACGAACGCGGCGGCCTTTGACATTTGCCCACTCCTTGTATGCCTGAACATGGCTATCCTGTGGCGAATACATACGCGGGAAAAGCATACAGAACTGCTTCATGTAAACATACGAGGATTTGTACCCCGTGATTACATAATGGTCTTTCTCGCCTTCTACCTTAGGAGCGGGGGCATATTGCGCATGCCCCTGTTTTTCCACAGGGATACACATTTGTCCTTCGATGCGCAATTCAACAGGCGCATTGTAAGTCTGTCCGTAGAACAACGGACGATCGCCATATTGCTCACGATTCAAATAATATTTGAGCGAGAATACATTGTCCGGCGAGTTCTGATCCATCGGCGTATCCGCATTCGAGCGAATCACCAAAGCAGCATAGCTGCTATAACCAATCAAGATAACAGCAATCATTAGAGTTGCTGTATTCAACCAACGAGCGGGAATCAGATCACGCTTGCTGAGCAGAATTGCCAACAAGGCACCGGAAAGGAGAATACCAATCCACCATTGCTCGAACAAGAACGCTGCTCCGGAGAGTGCAAAAGCAGCTGTCACAGCGATCGCCATTCGCGTTTTCGAAGCCTCTTTGTTGGTTTCAATAATGGCCCAAACGAGGGCTGCAACGGCAAGCACAATATAAACTGCAAGACCTGTATTGAACGGACATCCGAGTGCATTAACAAATAGCAATTCAAACCATCCCGCCACAGTCGGGAAACCCGGAATAATGCCATAAAGAACCACGAGCAGAATAGCGCAAGAAGCCAAGAAGGCATAGATTAGGCCTTTCCACGAGAACTCGTAACGACGGAAATAGTAAACCAATACGATGGCTGGAATCGTCAGCAAGTTCAGCAAGTGAACACCTATACTCAGTCCCATCAAATAAGCGATTGCAATCAGCCAACGGTCAGAACCTTCTTCGTCAGCCTGTTCGTCCCACTTGAGAATGAGCCAGAACACTACGGCTGTAAACAAAGAGGACGAGGCATATACTTCGCCTTCTACAGCCGAGAACCAGAATGTGTCGCTGAATGTGTAAGCCAACGCGCCAACGGCTCCGGCACCAAGAAGTGCTATACCTTTCCATAGTTCATCTGGCTGCACCAATTTCTTTGCCAACGCAGTAATCGTCCAGAATAGGAACAAGATAGTAAACGCACTAGCCAAAGCCGACAATGCATTTACGCACATCGCTACATGACTGGCATCCGATGCAAAAAGAGCAAAGAAATGACCCATCAACATGAAGAATGGTGCTCCGGGCGGATGGCCTACATCCAATTTCCAAGCACTGGAGATGAACTCGCCGCAATCCCAAAAGGATGCAGTCGGTTCAATTGTCAGGAGATACGTCACGGCTGCGATGGTAAATACCACCCATCCGCAGAGCGTATTCCAAAGTTTAAAATGCTTCATTATGTTATTGATTTTTATTGTTATTTTTTTTGCAAAAGGCACACAATATGCCAAAATACTTTGCAAAAGTACTACAAATAGTTGAAAGCCGCAAGAAGAAAGTGCAAATTCGCCCCTAAAGGGGCAGAAAATGCATTTTTTTTGAAATATTGTTTGCGCGCGCTTGCATATATAAAAAAAAAGTTATACCTTTGCGGGCTTTTTTTGAATAAAAATACATAACACACATACAAACTATGATTAACATTGGAATTATTGGATGCGGATTTGTAGGTGGGGCTTTGAAAAATTGGCTTGAGCACAACAATCCGGAGTGTAAGTTGTTTATTAGCGATCCGCCAAAGGGTTACAACGATGATCTGAGCAATATTGATATTGCTTTTCTACAGATTCACGTCCCTACAGAGGAAGATGGAACACAAGATTTGACCTTGATGAAAGAATTGATCATAAATCTTCCGGACGTGCCTGTTTTCGTGCGCACGACCATTCTTCCTGGTACGAGCGAACGTCTCTCCCGCGAAACGGGGCATCAGGTTTGCTATATGCCGGAGTTTCTGACAGAGCGCACCTTTATTGAGGATTTTAACAAGCAAACGATGGTATTCACCGGCGCACAAGACCTGCTGACAAAGATCTTCGTCGGTAAGAAGTTCACTGTGATGTCTCCGTTAGAAGCGGAATTAACCAAGTACATGCATAATGTTTTCGGTGCATACAAGGTAACTTATTTCAACGCTTGTCGTGAATATTGCGAACAAATGGGCGCAGATTGGCGCAAAGTACACACAGGAATCCTTCTTTCCGGTTACATCAACGATACGCACACCTATGTACCGGGACCGGATGGTAAATTCGGATACGGAGGCAAATGCTTCCCGAAAGATGTGAATGCTTTCGCCGAAATGACAAAGGGTACACCTCTCGGTACATTACTAGAACACCTTCATGAGTTAAATGTGCATTTCCGTGGTGTTGAAGAACATATTTAAGATTTTGAATATTCTTTGAGAATTTATGCGTATTGCAGTTGCAGGAACGGGTTACGTAGGTTTGAGCATAGCCACCCTACTCGCCCAGAAAAATGATGTAAAGGCCGTAGATATCGTGCCTGAGAAAGTGGAGATGCTGAATCGCCACCAATCGCCGATACAAGACGAATACATCGAGAAATACCTGGCAGAGAAACCATTACACTTAACGGCCACATTGGACGCAGAATCGGCATACAGAGATGCTGAGTTCGTGGTGATTGCCGCTCCAACCAATTACGACAGTCAGCGCAATTATTTCGATACGAGTGCTGTGGAAGATGTGATTAAGACCGTTATTCGCGTTAACAAGAACGCGATTATGGTGATCAAGTCCACCATTCCTGTCGGATTTACAGAAAGTGTACGTCAGAAATATGCAAGTGAGAACATTTTGTTCTCGCCTGAGTTTTTGCGCGAAAGCAAGGCATTATACGACAACTTGTATCCGAGCCGCATCATCGTAGGTACGCAATTGGATGACAAGCGACTGGTAGAAGCTGCAGAACGTTTTGCGGAACTACTGAAAGAAGGTGCTATCAAAACAGATATTGAGACGCGTATAATGGGCTTCACCGAAGCTGAAGCCGTAAAACTATTTGCCAATACATATCTCGCTCTCCGCGTAAGTTATTTCAACGAGTTGGACACCTACGCAGAAATGAAAGGTCTTGACACACAGGCAATTATCGATGGCGTATGCCTTGATCCGCGTATCGGCACGCACTACAACAACCCATCGTTTGGTTATGGCGGTTATTGCCTTCCGAAAGATACCAAACAACTGCTAGCCAACTACCAAGATGTACCGGAAAATCTGATTGGCGCCATTGTCGAGAGCAACCGCACTCGTAAAGATTTTATTGCAGATCGTGTATTGGCCAAGGCAGGCTATTATGATTACTATCATAAGGGCGATTTTGATGCTACGCAAGAACGCAATTGTACGATTGGCGTATTCCGCCTGACGATGAAATCGAATAGTGACAATTTCCGTCAATCGAGCATCCAAGGCATCATGAAACGCGTGAAAGCCAAAGGTGCGCAAGTCATCATCTACGAGCCTTCGCTTGAGAACGGGACCACCTTCTTTGGAAGCCTGGTAATCAACGACTTAGACGAGTTCAAACGTCGCAGTCAGGCTATCATAGCTAACCGCTACGACACCTGTCTAGACGACGTGAAAGAAAAAGTATATACGCGAGATATCTTCAGAAGAGATTAGTGAGCGAGAAAATTGAACATATCGGCAAACGTGAGATAGTGTGGAGCTATGCAGGAACCGCCTTTATGATTGGCGCGGGTGTCCTGTTGCTACCATTCATCTTGAACAAAATGTCCGATGAGACTGTCGGTATTTGGAATATATTCCAAACTATTACCGCATTAGTCCTGTTGCTCGATTTTGGTTTCAGGCCTTCCTTCGCCAGAAACATTAGTTATATCTTTTCCGGTGTTAAGGAATTGCAGAAAAATGGTGTTGCGCATACGACAGCCGATTCTGCCGTCGATTACAGCCTACTGAAAGGGTCGCTGATTGCGATGAAACGATTCTATCGTTGGATGGCATTGGCGGTATTTGGTTTGCTCCTAACTGCGGGAACCGCCTACTTCTATTTCATTCTGCAGAAGTACACCGGAGACAAGCAAGACGCAATGGTAGCATGGCTTCTGCTGATAGCCATCAACTGTTACAATCTGTACACATTCTATTACGATGCACTACTGATTGGCAAAGGCTATGTGACACGTAGTCAGCAAATTAACATGCTTGGGCAGACCATCTATATTGGTTTGGCCATCGGATTGATTTATGCAGGTTTTGGACTAACAGCTATCGTCGCATCACAGTTAATCTCAACAATCGTAAGACGGGTGCTGACCTATCGAGTATTTTTCACTCCGGAACTGAAAGCACACTTAGAAACCGCAGATCCAAAGGAACCCAAAGCCATTCTAGCGGCCATTTCACCAAATGCCATCAAGATTGGTTTAACCCAATTAGGCGGTTTCTGCGTGAACAAATCGGCTATTTTGATTGGGTCTGCCTTTTTGACACTGGAAGAAGTAGCATGTTATGGCATTACACTGCAAGTAATGGATATTCTGGCACGCTGCGCAACCGTATTCTACCAGGCTTATATGCCTAAGTTGGCACAATGCCGCGCAGAGAACGATTTAGTCACGTTGAAGCGATACTTTCTGCTATGCATAGGTAGTCTCTGGGCGATATATATCGTTGGCGGACTAGCATGGATTGGTCTCGGCGAATGGGCACTGGGAGTTATACATAGCCAAACGCACTTTGTGCCGTTCTCAATGCTTATCGCAATGCTGATTATCAGCGCATTAGAGCACAACCACTCTACTTCTGCGGGCTTCATTATGGCGGACAATAAGATTCCGTTCTTTATCCCGTCGTTGGTAAGTGGCGCTGCAACGATTGTATTATTGGTTGTCTTTTTACAACCGCTACATTGGGGAATATGGGGCATGATTTTGGCACCAGGCTTTGCGCAACTAGCCTACCAGAACTGGAAATGGCCTAGCGTGGTAATCAAAGAATTATGGGGAAAATGAAAGAACTGGCAGTCATAATTGTTACCTATAATTCCGAACCGGACATTTACGCATGTTTGGATGCTCTGTTTGCGCATAATGACATAGGTGATGCACTGGAAGTCATTGTGGTTGACAATAACAGTGACAACTATGCTCACATGAAGGATGAGATTGCGCATTTGTATGGGGAGCAAGTGCAAATAGTGCATAACACCAAGAATGGTGGCTATGGCCAAGGCAATAATCGTGGTATCAAACAAGCTAGTGCGCCAATAATAATGATTATGAACCCAGACGTTAAGTTGGTTCAAATGTCATTTCGCAAGATTGTAGAGCTATATAAGACAGACAAGCGCCTGGCATTATGCGGTTTTAAGCAAATAATCAATGATATGGGCAAACGTGGCACATCGTTCTCGCTGCTTAATCATTATCATGGATTAGTGCGTTGGGGGGGTGGAATACTTGCGAAACGATTGGATTTATATGTGTGGAGATGGATGTATTTTTGTGGTGCGTGTTTCTGTGTCCGCAAAGAGATGCTGATTAATGCAGGTGGTTTTGATGAATCAATCTTTATGTATGGTGAAGAGAACGATATTCATTATAGGATTCACCAAACGTATTCACATGCTCATGACAAATACGTCCGTAACTTTGTATACCTACATCCTACTGAGAATAGGCCAAGATCTCAAGAAGCAGACAATCTTCGCATTAAATCCAATGAATATGTAATGCAAAAACAGGGGCGTCCAACAGGAACCTATATCCGAAGTGAGGAACAACGTCTCAGATGGTCTAGACTAATAAAATGATTAATAAAGATCGCATAATTGCATGGCTGCAGTGGTTTATTCTACTGTTACTATTTTCTTATGACTGGTTTACGTACCTGCCTGAGGATAGTAATTTCGCATTGCTTAAGAGTGCGTATTATGTGATAATTTTCATAGCATTTGTTTTTCTAATTCTATTGCAAGTATCTCAAGGCAAAGTCAATCATAATCGTATTGGGAGTATCTCCATTGTTGTACAACTATTTATATGGCTATACCTACTTCGATTAGTGTATGACTTCATGATATCAGGAGTAGAACAAAGCATCGTGACAAATCCTTTTGCGGCAATATTCTTGTTTGTTAACGCAACTATTGTTCCGTTTTATGGATTCTATTTCTTCAAATGGGGAATGATTAATCTCCGCAAATTCAACACTTGCATTCTTCTCATTTTTCTAACGATGGGTCTACTGAGTATGTACTACATATTCACTGGTCGTGCAGAATATATCGGAGCTGATGGACGATTCATGGGAAATGCCTCTATGGATACCATAGCCTTTGGCCATCTGGGTACTACAATTACATTACTCGCAATTACCCTATTCCACCAAGAAGACATTCGATGGTGGCATAAGGTTCTAAGTGTTCTTTCAATCGTAGTTGGATTATTCATCTCTGTCGCTGCAGGTTCACGCGGCGCCATTGTAGCACTACTTATCTGTTTTGTCGCATATTTATATATGAACGGACACAAGATGAAGATTCTCATTGGATTACCTATCATTGCCATCCTATTTATTGCATTGTTGCCTGTTCTCAATGATATCCTATCGTCATACGGAAATCAAGCTTTAGATCGGTTATACGCATCTATCTATGATCCCAATAGCTTGGAAGCAGGCGTAACTAGCGGACGTGATGTTTTATATAAAAAAGCATGGCAACAGTTCACCGATAGTCCGATATTGGGATCTTCAATGTTTATCGAGGGAGAATATGTACACAATAGCATCTTTGAATCATATTTGGGACTTGGTATTCTTGGAGGCACGCTGTTTTTAGTTTTGATTGTTTGGACTCTTGTAAAGATTTTCCGCACTGCTGAATACAACAAGCAATATCTATTTTGCGCACTTCTATTCATACAGTATCTCTCATACAGTCTCTTTTCACGTACACTCAGTATGTTGCCAATATTTTGGTTATCATTATTCCTTGCTATCCATTTAAAGCCTATTAATGATTAGCGTCTCAATTATAGTACCCTGTTATAACCAAGCGGCATTTTTGCCCAAGGCTATTAAGTCACTTCAAGCCCAAACGTTCACGAACTGGGAATGTATTATCGTGAACGATGGCTCTACCGACGAGACCGCAGTTATTGCGCAGCAACTCTGCAAGCAAGACACTCGGCTGAGATTGATACAAAAAGAAAATGGAGGTAGTGCAAGCGCCCGTGACGCAGGAATCCGGATAGCAAAAGGACAATTCATTCAATTCTTGGATGCTGATGATACAATAGATCCGGAGAAATTGGAGCGACAAGTAGCCTTCATGGAGCAAAAAGGCTTGGACATCTCTTATACTGCTTTCTGTAGGGAAGAAAATCACGGACTCAGAACCAAGTCCCGCAGTACGGTGCTTAGTCTTTACAAAGTACTGACGCAATGGGGATTGGGAGCCTCAACGCCTATTCATAGTTTCTTGTACCGCTTGGATTTCATTAGGCTACACCAACTCGCTTTTCGTAGTGCTTGCTGCTTCCGAGAAGACTGGAAGTGGCACATCGCCTGTTTTATGGCAAAACCCAAACAAGCTGCTCTACCCAATTATTGCGGAGCTATCTACTATCAAAACGAACATGGCAAAACAGGTTCTTATATCAAGATCCAAGAAGGCAACTTTACTTTTATGGCATACATAACCCAACAACTGCACGGCTTGTCCAAATGCTTATGGCTCTTCCGTATATCTGAGGAACTCTGGATTTGGCTGCTGCGCATGGCTAAGTACCGCAGCACCGCGATTGCCAAAACAATTGCACCACTCATTTTGCGAACAGATAATTTGCTGGCGGCCATACTGATGATGCCTATTTCCTTGTGGTTTGTTATGGTGTATTTTATCAAAACATATATGACACGATGAAAAAATATCTGCTCATATGCGTCACATATCATTCAGATGAAGCCCTTCACACATTCGTGGAGTCAGTTCATCGTGCAGCCAAGGCGGTAGAAAACAAAATGATAGTAGATATAAAGATAGCAGACAACTCGGAACATAATCTGGGCTATTTTGGCGGCGCTTCACCAGTGTATAACACGCTGGCTAAAGACTATGATTTTGTCTCCATCTCTAATGTCGATCTAAAATTAGCACCGGATTTCTTTGAGCAGTTATTACAAATCGACACGACGGGCATAGGCTGGATCGCACCGGATATCTACACTGACAAGATAGACCGTCACGAAAACCCAAATATGCTGAAACGACCGGAGAAATGCAACTTCTTTATTTGGAATATTATATATAGCAGTACATGGATTTACCGTCTTTATTACAGATTGCATCTGTTGAAAAGTAAAAAAGCGAAAATCTATCCTGCTTGCTATATTTATGCCGGACACGGATCGTTCATGTTGTTTACAATGGCCTTTGTACAAAAGAATCCTGACATCCATTTCCCGGGATTCATGTATGGCGAAGAGATATATATGGCGGAATTAGTGCGCAAAGCACACCTGAACGTAGCATACTGCCCTGCCCTGCATATTGCCAACACTGGCAATATTAGCACCGGCCTCATTAACCAAGCACAGAAATCCAGATGGAGTAAAGAGAGCCTGCTCGCCATCTACAAACAGTTTTTTGAATAGCACATGAACCTATACGCTGTCATCGTGACCTACAACGGACGAAAATGGATGGACTATTGTTTGAATAGCCTTAGGACTTCGTCTGTCGAAGTAACTACAATCGTCGTGGACAATCATTCTACGGACGATAGCATGGCGTATATTCAGAAGAACTATCCGGAAGTGGTTCTTCTTCCGCAAAATCACAATCTGGGTTTTGGTCAGGCCAATAATCTCGGCATCATGCATGCCCTAACGCATGGAGCCACCCATATACTCTTATTAAACCAAGACGCTGCCATACAAAAAGATACATTAGCCAAACTTCTGGAGCACGATGACGGCAAACACTTGCTGACACCGATCCATCTCAACGGAAGCGGAAAATCTGTAGATGCCAATTTTTACAATAAGAGTATTGGCGAGTCCGCGGCATTGCAAGGTATAACAGAAGAAATGCTATTAAAAGGGACAGAAAAAGAGACTTATCCGATTTCTTATGTCAATGCTGCGTGTTGGCTACTCCCGGTCGGCATTATCCGACAAGTAGGAGGATTCAATCCATTATTCTTCCAATATGGAGAAGACGACAATTACATTCATCGTCTAACCTATCATACATTTGGTCTCCGCTTGGTAGCAAATACATATATACGACATGACAGAAAACTACATGGCAATGAAAATGTATACCAAGAAGGAGCGTTATACAGAAAACTACTATTAGTTGCGACGAACATAAACAACACTGGCATCGAACGTCGCTTGATGGCCACGAAATTAATCACACAAAATATCGGAAGAGCGACCAAACGACATTATTTATTGCGTTGTCTAAAAGACCTAGTATCCGCTCTGCGCCAATTAATACACAATCTTAAAGAGATACACCAAAGTCGTACGAAAGAACGGAAACCTGGGCTTACATGGTTAACCAACAATGAATTATAGCATCATCATTCCATATTGTGATACACCGGATGTGCTGACCCACGCAGTACAGAGCGTGCCTTGTAGACAAGACATAGAAGTTCTGGTCGTGGATAATGGACGAGAGCCCTTGGATAAGTCTTTCTTCATAGAAAGGCAGAATATAAAGATACTATATTCGCCTCATGGTAAAGGAGCAGGCAGAGCACGTAATGTAGGATTAGCACAAGCGACAGGCAAATGGTTATTGCTACTCGATGCAGATGACTGTTTTACTAATGATGCATTTGAGCATTTAGATAAACAACTTTCTGCGACAGAAGATATTGTTTTCTTCAAATTTACGAGTAATATACTACTCAATAAAAATAGCAAAGAGAGTCGTCATATAGAGCTGAACACTGCCATCGAGCAGTATTGGCACACTCACGACGAAAACGTACTACGATATAATTGGCCTTCTCCTTGTGGAAAAATGATTAGAATGCAGCTAATCACAGAACATAAGATTCGTTTTGAAGAGACCCATGCTGCAAATGACGTGATGTTCTCTCTACTGACAGGCTATTATGCAAAGAATGTAAAAGCAGTAGATGCGACCATATATTGCGTAACGACACGTGACGGCAGTTTAACGACCACGAGTAGCCTACAAAATCTGACAGATCGGATTGAGGTGAGTGCCCGCTATAACAAGTTCGTCCGAAGCCGTCACTTAGCACGATATCAAAAATCGATTATGTACTACATCTACACTGCGTGCAAGCGACATGGATTGATGGCAGCAATACGCCTATTATGCCACTCCATCGCAATAGGAAATAATCCATTTGTAGGAATCACGCACTGGATTACAACATACAAAAAACAATAATGAGTCCGAAGATATCCATAATCATCCCGACTTACAAGCCTAAAGACTATATTTGGACTTGTTTGGACAGCGTATGCGCTCAAACGATGTCTCCTGAATTATGGGAGGTTATCGTTGTGCTAAATGGATGCAAAGCCCCATGGCTAAAGGACCTACAAGCATATGCTCTCTCCCACCCTGACATTTCAATACATGTTATTCAAACAGAGACTGCAGGAGTAAGCAATGCTCGAAATATGGGTATTGATAAGGCGAAAGGAGAATATATAACCTTTATTGATGACGATGATTACGTATCTCCAACATATTTAGAAGAACTATATCCATTGGCAACGCCTGATACCATTGCTGCAAGTTATACTGTTGCATTTTGCAAAATGCATGAATATGTGCCAAATTACATTGAGCATGAATATTCACACAGGGCTAAATATGGTAAACAACCATTTTATAAGGCAAAGAAATACTTCAGCGGCCCATGCATGAAATTGATACACCGAAACATCATTGGCGAACGGCGTTTTGATACTCGCTTCGTCTTAGGAGAAGATTCTTTGTTCATGTTTGCTATTTCAAATCGTATGCATTATATTTGTTTTACAAGCCAAAATGCGATCTACTATCGGAGATTAAGGACCAATAGTGCATCAAATAGTCTAACCTGGATGGAGAATTTCAAGAATTGCTACAATCTAATAAAACTGTACATCACAATATATAGAAGTGATGCCTCCTATTCCTTCCGATTCCTAGTCACGCGAGTCTTCGGAGGATTACACACAATGATTTTGAATAAGTAACATTGATACGCATGGAGTTAGTAAGCATCATATGTCCTATATACAACGAGATTCGCTTTGTTGAAAAGTGTATCGACTCAATTCTTCACCAAGATTATCCTATTGAAGCAATGGAATTATTATTGGTGGATGGTATGAGTACGGATGGGACTCGCGATGTAATAGCAAAGTACGCAAAGAAATACACATGGATACATCTGCTTGACAATCCACATCATACTGCGCCTTATGCAATGAATATCGGCATTCGCGCCGCGAAAGGAGAATATATATGTCGCATTGATGCGCACTCAATATTTTCAACAAATTATGTAAGCACGCTTTTGAATGCTCTACAAACCCTTCCTAACGCGGCTAATGTTGGAGCAGTTTGCAAAACTCTATCTGCCAATGAGTCACGTAAGGCGCAGGCAATCGCTCTTGCATGCAGTAATCCTTTAGGTGTAGGAAATAGCACGTTCCGTATTTCTACTGTTATGCGCCCAACCAGAGTTGATACTGTACCATTTGGTTTCTGGCGCAAATCAATATTTGATGAAATCGGGCTATTTGATGAAGAACTTACCCGCAATCAAGATGACGAGCTGAACGCCCGAATCACGATGCACGGTGGATATATATACTTAGTGCCAACTATTAGCACCGCGTATTATTCTCGAGAAAACATCGCTAAAGTATCAAAAATGTTCTATCAATATGGGTTGTACAAACCACTGGTAAACAAAAAAATCAAACGTCCAGTTACTATCCGACAATTTGTTCCATTTGCATTTGTATTAGGACTTATCATTGGGTTGCCACTTGCGTTTATCAATACACTTTGCTGTTGGATCTACCTATGCTGCATTGCTCTCTATATTACGCTTATTTGCTCCATTGGATTGCGCTACAAGAATGCTTATCTACCACTGGTCTTCTGTTGCATTCATGTTAGTTACGGTTGGGGATACATCCGTGGTTTGCTTAAGCTGCTTTTCCATAGTTCATTTGATGTACAAAACAATAGATAATGAAACGATTTAATATACCATTCTCTCCGCCAGATATGTCGGAAGCAGAAGTACAAGAAGTTAAAGAGGCTATTCTATCCGGTTGGATTACAACAGGACCACGCACAAAAGAATTGGAACGACAGATAGCGGCATATGTGGGAACCGAGCGCGCTGTATGTTTGAATTCTGCTACTGCATGCTTGGAGATGGCCCTGCGCTCATTGGGTGTTGGAGAGAGAGACGAAGTCATTGTGCCTGCTTATACATACACTGCTTCTGCCTCTGTCGTGTGTCATGTAGGCGCAAAAGTAGTGCTTATTGACTCGCATGTTGATAATCTTGAGATGGATTATGATGCTGTCGAATCCGCAATCAATGAGCGAACAAAAGCCATTATACCTGTAGATTTGGCAGGTATTCCGTGCGACTATGACCGCCTCTTTGCCATCGTGGAAAGAAAGAGAAAATTATTTCGTCCTACGAATGCTATACAATGTGCTATTGGAAGAGTTGCTATCTGCGCTGATGCTGCTCATGCGTTTGGTGCACAATGGCATAATAAAATGGTTGGTAACATTGCCGATTTCACTTCATATAGCTTCCATGCTGTTAAGAATTTCACGACTGCAGAAGGAGGCGCTTTGACATGGCGCAATATCCCGGGCATTGATAACGAGCAACTATATCATCAGGTTCAATTATTTTCGCTGCACGGGCAGTCGAAAGATGCTCTAGCAAAAACTCAACTGGGAGCTTGGGAATACGATATCGTTGGGCCTTGGTACAAATGTAACATGACCGATATCATGGCCGCTATAGGTTTGATACAGATGAAGCGTTATCCTAGTTTACTAGCACGGAGGCGTAAGATTATAGAACGTTATGATGCGGCTTTCAAACCACTGGGGCTTAACGTTCTAAAACACTACACGGACGAATATGCTTCTTCGGGACATCTGTATCTTACACGTGTCCCAGGAATCACAACTGATGAGAGACAAGACATCATCATTAAGATGGCAGAGAGAGGTATTGCAACCAACGTGCATTATAAACCTCTACCAATGATGACTGCCTACAAAAATCTAGGTTTCGACATTGCCGATTTTCCGAACGCATACGCACACTTTGCGAATGAGATCACTCTACCACTGCATACACGGTTAACAGACGAAGAGATAGATTATATTATCGAACAATATACAGAAATTCTACGCAATAGATGATTCGATTCTGTGACATATTTTTCAGTTTCCTCGGACTAATTCTACTTAGTCCCCTATTCCTTATCGTAGCAATCTGGATTGTTCTAGATAATCCGGGACCAATTTTCTATCGCCAACAACGCGTGGGAAAAAACGGCAAAGATTTTAGTCTACTTAAATTCCGTTCTATGCGTATTGGAGCAGACAAAATGAGTCTGATCACTATCGGCGATAGAGACCCGCGTGTCACACATGCAGGCTACTATATAAGAAAGTTAAAACTGGACGAACTCCCCCAATTATTGAACGTACTGATGGGAGACATGTCGCTAGTCGGTCCCAGACCAGAAGTACGTAAATACGTAGATATGTACACTCCCCAACAACGCATGGTACTATCCGTGCGCCCGGGAATTACCGATTATGCATCCATTGAGTATATTGACGAAAACAAATTACTAGCTCAATCAGAGAATCCTGATAAGACATATATTGAAGAAATAGTTCCTGATAAGATTGCGCTGAATATGAAATATATTGAGCACCAAACCATCGGGGCATATTTCAAAATTATATTCTTGACTCTGGGAAAAATTCTACAAACAAATCATAACTAAGATACAACACAAATGGCATTTTTCGGACTATTCAACAAAGAGAAGAAGGAGACCCTGGATAAAGGACTCGAGAAAAGCAAGGAGTCTGTTCTCAGTAAAATTGGTCATGCTATCGCTGGAAAATCAACCATCGATGACGATGTGCTAGACAATTTGGAGGAAGCCCTCATTACATCCGATGTAGGTGTGGAAACGACTTTGCGAATCATCGAACGTGTACAAGAGCGCGTTAAACGCGATAAATACGTTGGCACAGATGAATTGCATAATCTGCTTGTAGACGAGATCGCTTCGCTTTTGGAAGAGAACAATACTGGAAAAATCCTAGACTTTGCAGATGACTTACCCGCAAAGCCATACGTTGTAATGGTAGTAGGTGTCAACGGAGTCGGCAAAACAACTACCATCGGCAAATTGGCTTATCAGTATAAACAAGCAGGAAAGAAAGTGTATCTTGGCGCTGCCGATACATTCCGTGCGGCGGCTGTCGAACAGTTGTGTATCTGGGGAGAGCGTGTGGGAGTTCCTGTCATTAAGCAACAACAAGGTTCGGACCCTGCCTCTGTGGCCTTTGACACATTGCAGTCTGCCAAGGCAAACGATGCAGATGTGGTATTGATCGACACTGCCGGACGTCTGCACAATAAGATTAACCTCATGAATGAGTTAACCAAGATTAAGAATGTGATGCAAAAGGTTGTACCCGATGCACCACACGATGTTATGCTAGTCTTGGATGGTTCAACCGGTCAAAATGCATTCGAACAAGCGCGCCAATTCACCGCGGCCACACAAGTTAGTTCGCTAGCTATCACCAAACTGGACGGAACTGCCAAAGGAGGCGTCGTAATTGGCATAAGCGACCAATTTAAGATTCCTGTACGTTACATCGGCTTAGGAGAACAAATGACCGACCTACAATGCTTCAATCGCGTAGAGTTTGTCAAATCCCTACTCGGTGACGTCACCAAATAAGAAATATCAAATGTCAAATATCAAATAGTATGGAATACAGAATCGAATCCGACCTTTTAGGCGAGTTGCAAGTTCCTGCAGAAGCCTATTATGGCGTGCAAACCCAACGCGGCATCAACAATTACAAAGTAAGTAATCTTAAAATGTCCGATTTCCCCGAGTACATCATCGCGATGGCGTACATCAAGTTGGCTGCTGTAGAAGCCAACCACGAGTTGGGCGTTATCAATGATGAAATCCACGCAGCTATTGCTCAGGCTTGTCGCGAAATTATCGATGGCAAGATGCATGACCAGTTTCCGACTGATATGGTACAAGGTGGCGCAGGAACAACCGTTAATATGAATGCCAACGAAGTGATCGCCAACCGTGCTCTCGAGATCATGGGCCATCAACGCGGTGAATATCAATACTGCTCGCCCAACGATCACGTCAATTGTGCACAATCAACCAACGATGCCTATCCTTCAGCTTTCCGCTATGCATTTATTCGCATGAACCGCGGTCTCGAAGAAGAACTCAAACGTCTTATTGCCTCTCTTCGCAAGAAAGGAGATGAATATAATGACTCTATCAAGATGGGACGCACTCAGCTGCAAGATGCAGTGCCTATGACTAGTGGGCAGGAATTTCACGCGTTTGCTAACAACCTGGAAGAAGAAGTCGCAAACCTAGAACGTAATGTACGCCTACTCTACGAAATCAATATGGGTGGTACGGCTATTGGTACTGGTCTAAATGCAGTAGCGGGATACGCAGAGCTATGTACCAAGAAAATGTGCGAACTTACAGGTGAACCTTTCTCCAAAGCAAGCGACCTAGTAGAGGCAACACCTGATACGGGCGCATATGTCAGCTATTCAGCTGCGCTAAAACGCTTGGCTGTCAAATTGAGTAAAACCTGCAACGACTTGCGTCTTATGGCCAGTGGTCCTCGTTGTGGCTTACACGAGATCAATCTGCCGCCAATGGCCCCGGGTAGTTCAATCATGCCGGGCAAAGTCAACCCGGTTATTCCTGAGGTTACTAACCAAGTCTGCTTCAAGGTTATCGGAAACGATACAGCCGTTTGCTTTGCTGCCGAAGCCGGCCAACTACAATTGAATGTGATGGAACCGATTATTACAGAGTGTATTTTTGAGTCTATCACTTGGCTGAAAAATGTGATGGCAATCCTTCGCGAGAAATGTATTGATGGTATTACTATCAATCGCGAGCACAATGCACAAACGGTAAAACAATCTATCGGAATCGTTACAGCCCTTAATCCGGTTATCGGTTACAAAGCCTCCACTAAGATTGCCAAAGAGGCATTGGAGACTGGTAAGGGAGTCTATGATTTGGTTCTAGAGCATGGTTTGCTCAGCAAGGAACAATTGGACAAACTGCTTGATCCGGAGAATATGCTAGCTGCGCATTAATCGCACTATCATAAACAAAAAAAATAAGGTGGCTCAGTGAGTCACCTTATTTCATATTATCACGTTAGTGTCAGTCTCTTATCTGCGGCTACTGTGGCCTCCGCCACCTCCACTGCTACGACCGCCTCCGCTACTGTGGCTTCCGCCTCCGGAATAACCTCCGCCTGAACGACTGCCACCTCCGCTGTAACTTCCACTGCTTCGGCTGCTTCCGCCGCTATAGCTTCCACTGCTGCGACTGCTTCCGCCACTATAGCTTCCGCTTGAGCGGCTGCTGCTACCCGATGAGTAGGAACTTGAGCTACGAGAACTGCCGCTAGATGCAGAAGAACGAGTTGAACTGCTGCTACTCGATGAACGAGTTGTGGATGCGCTACTGGACGAACGAGTCGTAGATGCACTACTCGATGCACGAGTGTTTGTAGTGGATGCGGAACTGGATGCACGTGTTGCGCTTGCAGAACTGCCTGCGCTAGACGAACGAGTCGTAGATGCGCTGCTCGATGCACGTGTTGCAGTTGCAGTAGTGCTGCTCGAACGTTGTGCGCTACCTGTTGCCGCGCTGCTTGAGCGATGTGCTCCTTCGGAACGCGTAGCTGCAGTGGTGCGACTACCGTAGGTGCGACTTTCTACAGAAGCACGTTCGGTTACGCCTGCTCCGCGAACTGCTGTTCCGTGATGTTCGCCACCGTGACCTCCGCCTTGACGAGCCGATACACCGGTAGTGTTACGGATTTCGCGAGCGTTAGTCATACCAGTGTTACGTTGCGAGAACGAACGATCCGGATGAGCCACTGCGTAATCTCTGCGCGATACACCGCTGTGCAACTCATGATAACCGTGGTGGTGATGATGTCCCGGACGGAACGAGCACCAGTGGTGATGACGATGGAATGCGTAGCAGTGATGCCAGTACCAGTCGTGCGCCCAGCAACGGTGTACGTACCACCAACCCGGGTAATATCCCCAGTACCAAGGCGAATGCCAGCAATACCATGACGGACTCCAGAACCAGTCGTATATGTACGGACGAACTACGTAAACAGGTTCGATGATGTAGTTGGTACCATATACGTACTCATCACCTACTACCTGAACCGAGACCTCGTTATTCTCGTCTTTCTCTACGTAGATCGAGGCTACATCTTGGAAGATATCCTTAGCCAGAATAGCCTGCAATACGATTAGACGTTTGTTACCCTCACCGGTCTCTACGACACGCAGGTAATCTACTTGGCCATCTCCATTCAGATCGAGGTTGCAGAACGCGCTGTCTGGGTTGTTGAGCATCGTTTCGAACTGCTCAAGGTTTTTCGCTTCTGCAAAGAGTTTAGCTACAACCTTCAAGTCCAGTCCTTCAGAGATGTCCGAACTGTTGGCGGTTACCGTGATTGTTTCCTCCGCCCAAAGCGCCGTACTCATGAGCATCAGCGCCATCAGAAGTGTAGTTAATTTTTTCATAATTGTAAAATTTTAAGGGTTCACTAACCTTAATTCAAATACCGTGCCAAACTGTTAAACCAATTTCAAATTATGGTTCATTTTTTCTTTTTTGGTACGCATATATCGCTCGTTCCAACGATTTGGAGCTATCTCAATCGGCACATTCTCAACGATTTGTATGCCGTAACTCTCTAGCCCAACACGTTTGACAGGATTATTCGTCATTAAGCGTAATTTTAGTGCATGCATCTCACGCAGAATCTGAGCCCCCACACCATAATCGCGTTCATCCGGACGGAAGCCTAAGTGCACATTGGCTTCAACGGTATCGTCGCCTTGTTCCTGTAGCTTATACGCGCGTATCTTATTCATAAGTCCTATGCCGCGCCCCTCTTGGTTCATATAGACCAATATACCGCGTCCTTCTGCCTCAATCATCTGCATGGCTTTAGCTAGCTGTTCGCCGCATTCACAACGCTGCGAACCAAATATATCGCCTGTCATACAACTAGAGTGTACACGGCACAAAACCGGTTCGTCGTCACGCCACTCACCTTTGGTGAGTACTATATGTTCCAATCCCGTTGTCAGGTCGCGGAAAGGCGTAAGCATAAACTCGCCGTTGGCAGTAGGCAGAAAGACCGTTTCGCCACGTTCCACCAATGATTGTTCACCTTTAACCTCTACCCTTTCTCCTGCCGAGTCTTGCCTTTCTCCTTTGCTCAACCGATAGGCAATCAGGTCCTTTATCGTAATAATCTTCAGATCGAACTTACGTGCCACTTCTTGCAGTTGTGGCATACGCGCCATCGTGCCATCAGGGTTCATAATCTCTATCAGTGCTGCAGCAGGTCTAAGTCCAGCCAATCGAGCCAAATCTACGCCAGCCTCCGTATGTCCAGCACGTTGCAATACTCCACCCATCTTGGCATAAAGGGGATTGATATGTCCCGGACGTCCAAACGTCTCAGGTTTGCTATTCGGATCAGCTAAAGCGAGAATGGTAGCCGCTCTATCGGCCGCAGAAACGCCTGTAGTACAACCTTCCAGCTTGTCGACCGTCACCGTGAATGGTGTTCCCAACATCGACGTATTGTTGGCTACTTGGTGCATTAAGTCCAGTTCGGCGCATCGCTGCTCCGTAATAGGGCAACAGAGAACTCCACGCCCGTTTTGGAGCATGAAATTGACTTTTTCGGGAGTGATCTTCTCGGCCGCAATGATGAAATCGCCTTCGTTCTCGCGATCCTCATCATCTACCACAATCACGAATTTGCCCAACCGAAAATCGTCGAGAGCTTCTTGTATAGTGTTGATTTGCATAATTTCTGTTTCCAGTTGTCGTACTCTTTTTTCCACGCCTCAGGGTTAAACAACGGTGAGTCGGTAGCTGCTTTGTAAGTAAGGAATATACCTATAGGCAACAAGACAAACGAACTGAGCCACATTCCCGCCCAACAGGGCCACAGAGCCTCACGCGCCATCTTATAACCTGTATTATCAATTATATAATAGACAATAAACATGATAACTGAGATCACCACAGGTGCACCTAGACCACCTTTCCGAATAATGGCACCCAACGGCGCACCGATAAAGAAGAATATCAGGCACGCAAAAGCCAATGTGAACTTACGGTACAGTTCTATCTCATGTTTGCGGATATAGCGTTGCGAATCGTCCAGCAGAAGAGAGTTGTATTCTACCTGATCGCGATAATTGCGAGCTTTTTCTTCGGCCATTTCCAGTACCTGGTATCGTCGTTGCACGCTCAGCGCAGCCCACAACGAATCCGGGTCACACGATTGCTTGACTTCTGATATAGATGGCAGAACGACCGCCTCATAACGATCTTCGCGGCTGAAATAGCGTTCATCCAACAGTTTCTCGCTCTGTTCGCGACTACGCGTCTGCGCTTCTATCTTCACCGAATCGATTGATTCTATCAGTTGTGCCACATTCTTGCTCACGTGCTGATCCTCCAGAATCGATTCATCGAAACGGTTGAAATCGGTAGAGAAATCTATCAGAATCTGTTTGTGAGCAAATGTCTCACGCCGATAAGGGATACTCTGCGTAGTTCCCGTGGCCCGTTGTTGTGCTTTGTCCAGATTTTCGAACGACTCGCCGTTGATCAGGTCGATGACTAGATATTGCTTGTTGGCACTGGCCGACAAGCGTCCAGTGTCTGCTACCATTACTTTGGCATTAGTGAATCCGCCCGAATAGTCATAAATCATCACGTTGAGTAGTTCGCCGCGACGTGTTTTCTCATGCACGTAGATGTGATAACCGCTGATTTCATCGTAGAATTCTCCGACAGGAATCTGCAGTTCGGGACTCTTCTGACGAAGTGAGAAAATGAGTGCCCAAAGTTTCATCTGCGAGCGTGGCAACACATTATTGCTAAAGAAGAACGCACCTACGCAGAGAAAGGCAATGGCAATAGTCAATGGTCGCATGATGCGGAAGAGTGAAATGCCCGCCGCCTTCATGGCTGTCAGTTCAAATTTCTCCGCCAGGTTGCCAAAGGCAATAATCGAACTAAGCAGTATAGCCAACGGCAAAGCTAGCGGCACCACGGATGCGGTAGCGTAGATAAAGAACTCGGACAAAACGCCGATACTGATTCCTTTGCCCACCAAATCATTCACGTGCATCCACATGAACTGCATCAGTAGGATGAAAATAGCTATGAAGAAAGTAGCCAGAAACAGCCCCAAGAAATTTCGGAGCAAATAAATGTCTATTTTCTTTATTATCTTTATCACTTAGTCTTTCTACTATCGACTCTTGACTTTACCCTTTTAACCTTTCAGGTTCTCACTAACAAAAATCAACGGAAGCAGTTCAGCTGCCGAATCAAAGACATAAGTCTCTTCTTCGCCAAACAAGATCACTTCCATCTTGCCACCATAACGATGCTCTGTCTCGACCATCACTTGACGACAAGCGCCACACGGCGAACCCGGTTCACGAGTGAAATGGCCTTCTGTGAAGCATGCTATTGCTAGTTTCTCAACCGGTTGGTCGGGATATTGTGCGCCGGCAGCAAACAAAGCCGTGCGCTCAGCACACAAACCACTTGGATACGCCGCATTCTCTTGGTTGCAACCACGTATTACGGTTCCGTTAGCCAGTTTGACTGCCGCACCTACATGAAAATGGCTGTAAGGACAGTAACTGTGCTTGGTTTGCTCTTTGGCAATGTTGATTAGTTCGCGCTGTTCTTCTGTCAGTTCGTTCCACTGGTATGCACGAACTTGTGTCTTCAAATTGTACTCTTTCATACTATCGATTGGGTTAAATATGTCTGTTTATCGCCTGTTACCATACATCAGATGCATCTTTTCTCTCGATCTCCAACCTGCTTGATACTCATGGCTCACAAAATAGATTTTCAGGTCAGCTTGATACTCATGATCTACAAAATAGACCGTGACATCAGCCTGATACTCATGGTCTGTAAAATACCACTTGCCTTCGTTGCCTTTGGCCTGATAGTCATGATCCTCTTTATATACCAATAGGTCAGCCTGATACTCATGATCTACGACATACACTTTGACTTTAGCCTGATACTCATGGCTTACGGAATACACTTTCTGCGCATTTCCGGTCATAGCAGCTATCAAAAATAGCGCCAAAAGGATGATTCGATTTTTCATAATTTCTCTCGTTATTTGGTTTGAAATAACTTTTGCGAGCGCAAAAGTACTGCTTTTTTTTGACATGTGCAAATATTGTGCCGAAAAAGCAACCATTTATTTGCATATATAAAAATTTCTTCGTAATTTTGCAGCCGAAATGAGATTCGTCTCGTTTTAGACATATTAAAATTTAGCGTTTGCTATATTTGAGGATTCGTTCAATCTACCACATTTGAATTTAGTGTTCCGAGAATATTGCGAAACGCTCACGCATCGCGTGGGCTTTCTGCGTATTGGACACTAAGGGTGTGGTAGCCCGAACGAACCAATAGCACTTAGCCTGCGCTTTTTGTGTGTACCAATCCCTGAAGGTGTAAGAGGGGAATACAACAAATCTATATTATGAAAAAAATAATTATTTTAGCATTAACACTCTGTGCTCTATATGCGTGTGAAAACGCTATAAATCAAAGATCCTCAATTACATGCGAACCCAATATTTTGAAAATCGGTGCCGATGGGGGAGAATCTGTAGTAACCATCAAATCTCAAAAAGTATGGACTGGTACTACAGACCAGGCTTGGATAACACTCTTGCCTAATAGTGCTCAGGGAGATGCCTTTGTGACTATTAAAATTGACTCAGGGGAAATAGGGGATGCGCATGTTCTATTTAGCAACGGAGAAGGGGCTGCAATGTTAACTATTCATAGAGGAGATCGAGATAGTGGAAATGTTATGTCCGAGGGGGAATTATGCGGAGTTTTCTCTGTTAGTGCTTCAAAGAAAGTGCATTTTTCACAAGGCAACCTACAATATCAAGCCAACACATATACATGGAGATTCGCAGATAACCAATATGATTTTATTGGTCATGATAATTCAAAAATATCCGCATCTTATAATGGTTGGATAGATCTTTTTGGTTGGGGAACTGGAAATAATCCAACGAAAACGGGAACTTCAGGTGATTATGGCTTAAGTTTTACTGACTGGGGAGCGAATAAGATTAGTAATGGCGGGAATGAGGCTAATCTATGGAGAACTCTCACTTATGCCGAATGGGACTACTTATTCGATAGACGAGCTAATGCAGCCAATCTTTGCGGGACAGCAAGCATTTGTGGGGTGAATGGTTACATATTTTTTCCAGATGACTGGGTGCCATCGGGCAATCCAACCTGGACTCCCCGTTCTACAGGCAGAGACAGCTATACAACAAACAGATACTTATCTGCAACAGATTGGCTTGAGTTACAAAAAAAAGGGGCTGTCTTTTTGCCAGCCGCTGGATATCGTCAAGGAAAAGTAACTTTGAGTAACGATGGAATTTATTACGTGACAGTGAGAGGAAAGTATTGGTCCTCTTCACATCCTAATAATCCTAATTCTTTGTGCTTTACATTTTACGATGGACATGCTTCTGTTGGAGAATCATCTCGAGAGATAGGGTTGTCTGTGCGTTTAGTAAAGGAAATACAATAAATCTTAACACGTAAAATTATGCCTTACAGAATTATTAATGACAAGATTGTCTATCAAAAATATGACCATTGCGTTCGATTTGAACCTCAAGATGTAAATGAATCCTTTAGGAATAATGGTGTCTTCCGCATATATAGGGATCGAGAAAAAAGTTTACCCAGTGCCAAAGAGCATTATTTTCTTTTTATCTGGCATGAAGATATAGGCCGAGATAAAGACTTACGAACTTGTATATCTGGAGGGGCATTTCCACTTGATATTCTTAGAAACGCTAATAAGTACAATATACCATATTGTTTTTATTGACTCAAATGGTAATTTGAGTATTGATCTCACAAACTCTTAAGATAGTCCAACGATTTTACTTCTTAAGTTGTAGATTTTATAAATAAGCGGCTCAAAATGGCCGCTTATTTATGCTACATTATGTTCAAATACGCACACAAAATGCAGAAAAACTGCACTTTCTATACTATTTTTAACAAATAATTTGCACATCTCATTTTTTTACACTACTTTTGCACCATATTTGCCACCATATGTAAGTAGGTGATAAGTAGGTGATAAGTAGGCTATAAGTAGGTGATTCCTATGCGATACATAAGCAATAGGCATGATATAAATAGGAAATAAATAGATCTGGATTATAGTAATCTGTAGGAAAATTGAAAAACAAAAAATATATAAACTATGGCAAAAATCAAGTACACTCCTGGCATCGAACAAGTCACTGGTGCCTTCAGCAAAAACGGTATTGTGCAACGCCAGAAACATTTCTTTGCGCCTAATGGCGACATGACCCGAGTAGGACGTGTAGAGGCTTACATCGTTAGATCTCCGCGCGATTTCAATCTCAAGCCTTCTCAAGGAGCAGAGCTCGCTCACCAAACCTCTTTTGGCGAAGCTTCTCGCCAAACCACCATTCTTCTCAGAGCCATAAAAACCAACACGGCTACTCCGGAACAAAAGGCTTTGTACGAAGATTATGCTGAGCGTTTCAAACAACAAGTCAATGGCCTTCCGGATCCAATGGCGCCAACGGATACCAACGGAGAACGCAAGAAGTATGCTATCTTCAACTGCTTCGTCCGTGCCATCATCTACAATAGCCTGCTAAATCAATAGCCACTCAAAAAAATCTACATATATTTGCATATTTCGTAAAAATGTAGTACTTTTGCACTCGAAATGAAAATTGCGTTTACGACATTAGGATGCAAGCTCAATTTTGCAGAGAGTAGTAGTCTCGGCAAGGCATTGCTCGAACGTGGGCATGAGCGGGCTAAAAAAGGCGAACAAGCTGACTTGTGCGTCATTAACACTTGCACCGTAACCGATGCCGCCGATCGTAAAGATCGGCAGATGATTCATCGTATTCGCCGCCAGAATCCGAATGCCATACTCATCGTCACAGGCTGCTACGCACAGCTGAAACCCGATGAAATCGCACATATTGAGGGAGTTGACTATGTCCTCGGACAAAAAGAGAAATTTAATTTGCCCTCTTTCATCGAGCAAATTGAGTCAAGAGTCAAAAGTCAAGAGTCGAAAGGCGAAAGGCGAGAGGCAAAAGTACAGATGTCGCCTATCCGCGAAGTAGATGAGTTTCACGGAGCGTACAGCCGCGATGACCGCACACGCTGTTTTCTGAAAGTGCAAGACGGTTGCAACTATTTTTGCAGTTATTGCACTATCCCACTCGCTCGCGGCAAGAGCCGTAATCCTTCGATTTCAACGATAGTCTCCCAGGCTGAAGAAGCGCTGCGCGGAGGAGCCAAAGAGATTATTCTCTCGGGCGTAAACATCGGCGATTTCGGACGTAGCACCAACGAGCGTTTCATCGATTTGCTGCGCGCATTAGACTCACTCACCCCTAACCCACTAACCGACTATCGCATCCGAATCAGTAGTTGCGAGCCGAACCTTTTGTCCGATGAAATCATTGATTTTGTGGCCAATAGCCGCCATTTCGCGCCGCATTTTCACATTCCTTTGCAGTCTGGAAGCAATGCCGTGCTGAGAATTATGGGGCGTCGCTATACGCGTGAACTATTTGCCGAACGCGTGGCGCATATCAAATCCGTTATGCCCAATGCCTTTATCGGCGTTGATTGTATGGTTGGTGTGCGTGGCGAAACCGATGAATGTTGGGCAGATTATGTCGATTTCATCGAACAATTGCCCGTATCACAACTGCACGTCTTCACTTATTCCGAACGCGCCAATACACGTATGCTAGAAATGGATCTGTATGTCGTTCCGCAGAAAGAACGCGAACGGCGCAGTAAACAACTACATGCCATAAGTGCCAGAAAAACAGAGACTTTCTACCGAGAGCATGAAGGCGAACAAGCAATCGTGCTATGGGAAGGGAAAAAAGTAGAAAGTCAAAAGGTGCTTCCGAGCACACCGGTAAAAGACGAAAGACCGCTGATGTACGGATTTACCGAAAACTACATCAAAGTATCATGTCCGTACGACAAGGCGAAAATCAATACCTTTGAGCAGATAACAATTCGATTCTAGAAGTTATCATTTTTCTTCCGTTCACACAAATCGTAGAACGCGCAATATGTTTCACATTCTCCTTCTGCACATTGCGGAAACTCGGAATCTTGCAGCAAGTCTTTGACTTTAGCTTGCAATTTCGGGAATATCGTTTCCTGTATTTCGCGATAATCCTGAACCTCCGAATCTACCTTGACTACAGTTTCCTTACCATTCATATCGGTCGTACAGAAAAACAAATTAGGCTGAATGGGCTTGGAGGTATCCAATGTGGACATCAGAACGTGAGAATAAATAATGGTCTGACGAACATAACCCTTCTTAGCATTCGTCATTATATCCTCTAACTTAACGCTCAGTTTGTCACTCTTGTAACTCCCTGTCTTATAGTCCACTATGCGGATTCGCTCATGGCCATTCTTGTAACCGCAAAGATCCACACGGTCGATTCGTCCGCCAAACTGTATCTCCCCTATTTCGGGAACAGGTAGCTTCATATAGAAATCTTGCTCTAACTTCCAGATTTTCAATCCTTCCGTCTCGATGGTTCGAAGGTCATTATCAATCAAGTTCTTCACATATTGAATGACCTTCGGATTGTCCATAAATTGTTCTTCTAGGACATAATGCTTGGTTTTATGATACTTCAACTGGTCTTGGTTGAGCGCCTGGTATGCTTTCACAAGCATCTCTTGCAGTTTCATATCATCTTTGTATTGCGCCAATTTCTCTGCCTGAATCTCAACAGGATTAGCATTATCGCATCCCAAGTCCTCATAGATAGCTTGCATCGTGTTATGAACTAGCGAACCTAACACATTGGCGGGCATTTCTTTTTCCTCCTTTTCCGGTTCCTGGATGCCTCTGATCTTCTCAAGATAAAATTTATACGGACAAGATATGTACGAATTGAGCGCACTTGGCGACAGTTTAATATTGGCTAATCCTTTGGCCTCGATGAGCGATTGCTTGTTTTCGTCGAGAAGACTCTTGTTGCCTATTATGCTCGGTTCGTTCAATCGATATTTATTTATCTTAAACTCTTCGGGCGAAGTAATCATCTGCATGACAAATCGCGACATGCCTTTGCTATTGTCTGCTCCGCCAATATTACCAAAGAGCATCGTGGTCTGACCTGCGCGACTAAGCAGACGGAAGAAATTGTATGCATAGACCGTTGCACGCTCGTCATTGGTCTGCATGTGATAGTACTTGCGCAGATAGTATGGAATGAAACTGAGGTCCGCTTTGCTTTGCGGCACTACGCCTTCTTCCACGTTGAGCAGTAGCAGTTTATCGAAATCGAGCATACGAGTCTCAAGAACACCAAGAACCTGAATATCACTAATAGGTTCGCCATGGAATGGCATAGTGACATTCTCCATCAGTCGGCGCATCAATAGGCGCGTCAGTTTGAGTGTAAAAGGAATATCACCTAATCCGTCTGCAATCAGTTTGCGCATTTGGTTGGCGATTTTGCGGACCTGGTAATCAGATTCTAACATTAGCAATTCTTGCCACTCCAGGCCTTTGGGGGCATCCGATTCGTCCGATGTATCTGTTGCTTCCTTTTTCGGGAACAGATAATCGATTAATTTGTCGATGAATTCGGGAGAAACTATATCGTCAGCCTTGCCGTTCTCGCGATTGTTCAACCAGTTCATTACTTTTGCGAACAACTGTGTATTACGGAGCGGCAAACCTTTGGTAATGTTGATAAGTGTTGGTTCTGTCTGGCTGGGCAAAGTAATGGACGGCAAAGCATAGATAACCGGTTCCAACATCGTCTCGTCGCAGATAACAACCCCTACTCGCTCGCCTTCATGCGTATAATTATCCAACAACCATTGATGCACATACTGAGATTGCGCCTCGCGCGACGAACATGAGTAAACATCTATTTCCTTCGGTTCTGCCCATTGTTGCGGTTGAGTGTTTGAACCTAGCAACCGGCTATTCTGCACGGCAAAAGAGAATGCTTTTTCATTTGTGCGGAAGCCATCGACATAATCCCAATAGAACAATGCTTGCTGCGAATCACGCAGACGTTCCATCAGTTCGCGCTCAACAGGCAAAAGATAGTTGAACCCGACGAAGACAAACGTACGACCGGCTATTTGTTCTTGCACATGCTCGGTTTCCCATTGCTCTATCACGCTGCGTTGACGCATTCCCGGATAGCCTTTCTGCTCACTTTGCATTTCCGCATGCAAGTCCTTGTATAGTTCGTATAGATTAGCCCAGATAGCTTTGTATTGCTCGCGAGCAGAAACAGGATCTTTGTATTCTTTCTTGTTGAAAAGCTGTTCCAGTCGATCTCTTACTTCGTCGTCGATCTCTAGTTGTTCCAATCTGGTTGCAGCTATTGCATTGTCGAAGAAATTCGGCACTTCTTCCGCAGGCATAGAAGCATCAACGTTCGTAAAATCCGCTAGCATCTGCCTGCCCCATCCGTAGAACATATCCAAAGGCATAACATCGCTTCCTGCACGTTGAGCATACAGTTTGTAGAGACGGACTATCGTCATTAGTTCATCTTCTGCGTATAACGGACTCAGTTCATCGAACAATTGACTGATTGTCGTTACTCGTGGCGCATAAACGGCCTTTTGGTTTTCAGCCTGCTGAATTTGCAGTATCTCATCTTTGAGCGTTACTCCTGCACGATGGGTCGGCAATACTAGTGTTGCCCTATTCAGATTCGCCCAACCTATTTGCTTGACAAGCGATGCGGCAGTTTGTTGCAAAAAGCTTTTCATAGTTATGTCTCCTATACTTGTTTAAGTTGCTCATTTTGAGGATTTTGAGCATACCATAGATATCCTTCCACATCGGTATAGCCCAGATTGCGCATGGCCTGCATATATTTGTGAACCTGGTCAATGTATTTTTTGTGACTGGCAGAGGTAAATTTTCCGAATTTATAGTCAAGCACAATCGCTTTTTTTCGCTCCTCATCTATCATCACGCGGTCCGGGCGAATTTCTTTGCGGTTCTCAAAGATACTACTCTCCAACTGCAATTTCCATGGATCAGTAAACCATCCGCGAACTTTCTCATTGCCTTCCCATGCCGATGAAATCAGTGCTTTTAGCGTTTCTTTCTGTTCTGGGTTGGCTATATCGCCACGACTCTCAAAATCATCCAACACTCCTTCTAATTGATCGAGTGTATGGATATGCGCAAAGATATCGTGACAAAGCGTTCCTTCTTCCATCCGTTCCACCAATCGCGCCGCTTCTTCTCCGTGACTGGTGTAGAGTTGGCCCTCTTGTGACTGAACGAAGCGTACAGACCGACCATCACTCCATAGTTGCGATTCTTCCTTTTCCGCACGATTGAAATCAAACGGATTGTTATCGTTCGATTTATCTTCGCCCTTGGTTATGGTACCATACACATGTTCTGCATAGCCTTTCTCTCCGAATTCATCGGGCGAAATCTGCAGATAGCGCAACAGATACTCACCTACACTATTGCTCGGCTTCATATCTTTGGAGCAATCGGTAAAGACAAACAGATTGTCTCTTGCGCGAGTCAGCGCGACATAAAGCAGATTGAGATTGTCGATTCGTGAATTATGACGTTCGCGCTGATAATCAGACTGATAATCAGACTGGTGCATCCTGTCTCCATACTCCATCGGCATGAAGATCGGCTTGTCGTATTCGTTCATCTGCGTAGTCTCGCACCATACTTTAGGATGCTTGCTTTCCTCCGCATCCCAGTTGCAAAACGGCACAAAGAGCGTCTGAGCCTCCAGTCCTTTGCTTTTGTGAACAGTCATGATTCGAATTGCGTCCACCGAAGTCATCGGAATAGATTTTTCAAAGAGGATATCGTCCCAATAGGTCAGAAAATCTTCCACTTTGCCACCTTCCGATGCCACATATCCCCGTACATTGTCTAGGAATGTGTCGAGGTAGGCTTGTTCGTTGTGAAGATATTTTCCGTTGGAATCACACAGATATAGGCGAATGATATCACAGATGGTTTCAAACAATGGAGCATCTAATCGGATTTGCTGATCCAATTCACCAAGATTGCATTCGGGCAAAAGTTTTCGAATTTGCTCTTCGTAGATAGAATCCTTCTGATCCTGGCCTGCAGTCAGGTATTTCAGGATGGCGATAATGGCTCGCACGTCCTGCGAAGCAACCAGTTTGTAACTGTTTTCTGTGGCAAATGTGACTTGACTAAGTTGCTTATACTTATCTTTGTCTAGCTTGTTATATTCATCGATGATGAGGTCAGTATCTTTATTATTGCGGACCAGAATCATTATTTGGTCAGGAGTAATGCGTACATCCTTATCATTATCCTGCAATAGTTTCTCGATTTCATCGAACATATTCTGCGCTAATTGCGCGTTTATATTCGCATTGGCTTTCTCTTTGGGAAAGGCTCGAAAACAAACAAATCCACCCGATTTACCTGCATCAGGATTACTGTTGTAATACTCGGATATCTTCTCGGGAGAAAAGTCTTCGTTGTAGATGTCTCGTACTTGCGACGCATCATCAGCACTCGGATTTTCTCCTCCACTGTAAGCAAAATCGCCGTATTGGTCGTATATATATTTGAACAAAGAGAGATTGAAATTAACCACCTCTTTGCTACTTCTGTAATTGCACGACAGACGTGGGAATTTCTCGTTCAGATATGGAACATAGTAGTCATCCGGCTGCCCATTTTCTCCCTTTTTGCCCAACTCATACATAGTATGCCAATCGCCATTACGCCAACGATAGATGCTTTGTTTGATATCTCCTACCACCAAAATAGAATTCTCACCACCTGCAACCAATTCCTTGATGAGCCTATCAAAAATGGTCCACTGCAGTTTGCTGGTATCTTGGAATTCGTCAAGCAAAACATGATGGTAACGGATTCCTACTTTCTCCAAAATAAAGTCCGCATCGCCTTCTTTGAGCGCTTTGTGCAGCATCGATGCCGTTTGAGCGAGCAATGTTCGGTTGGATTCAGTCAGGTTGCGCTGGATGATTACCCGCAGCTCGGACATCAATTGTAGGTCATGCGCAAACTGTTTGCTTAGTTGAATGGTATTGTAGGTACATAGGCAACGACGTGCAGTATAAGTAGCTTGCACAACAATATTTACCAAATCTGTTGGCAATTTTGTCCAATTGCCACTCTCTGCTTTTGGCAATTGTTTGTCTGTCAAACCTCTGAAGTATTTGTCTTTATCTACAGCCTTGAGATTATTGAGACTATTGTCAATATTATCAATTGCTTTGTTTAGTGCACCTCCGTTCGACAAAGATTCATCCACTTTGTATGTTTGGGCAAGTAAGGCACGAAGCATTTTTACATCCTCATTATTCTCCCACTCCGCATCCAGTCTGTCGCAATAGGCATCAATAGCCTGCGTATCAAAGAGAATCCGATGATCTGCATCCAGCATTTGAACCGATTCGTCGTATAACTCTTTGGCCATTTCGATGAGCGTCTTGCGGATATTCTGGCGATTCTCTTCTTCCAGATTATCGGTCACATATTTGATGAGCAAATCCTTCGCCGTTTCGGTCATATCAGTCGAGAGCATTTGATCTACAGCCTGCGTAATCACGCGTAGCGTGTCCAATTCCGGCGTATAACCTGCACTCATTTTCAGCACTGCGGCCAATCCGCTTTGCAGATTGAGTAAGAACGAGTCGATAGTCTGGACATGCACATTGTCATAATCCAGCAACATGCTTCTGAAGCAGTCTCCTGCGCGTTGTCGTAGTTGCGCATCCGAATCGTTTGTATTCTTCGTCATGAAGGTCTTGGCTTTGTCTAGAAATCTCTGTTCCTGCCCTTCTTTCAGTTGGTAGAGATAAGCCATGATGCGTTCCTTCATTTCGGAAGTAGCGTTATTAGTAAATGTGACTGCAAGAATAGAACGATAGTCCACTCCGGAAAGGAGCAAACCAATGTAATAAGCAGCTAAGGTGAAGGTTTTGCCTGTTCCCGCCGAAGCGCGACACACATTCAAAGGTTTATCAAAATCAATGTTACTCATAGTTGATAAGGTAGATTTCGTTTAATCGTATATCTACTGCAAAAATCGTGCAAATATACGAAATCTTTTTCAAATATACAAATCTTCTTACGCAAAAAATATATGGCTGTCAAAAACGCGCATCAAAAAAATCTGAGCGCAGGGCTTAATTTTCCTGCGCTCAGAAGCTATTTTTTGTTATTTTACTGACGAGTCGTTAACCTGACAATATCGAGACTCTTACGGACGAAGAATGGTGAAATGAACAACTTCTGTCGGTTTCGTCGGGGGAACAGTAAATTTCATTACTGTTGGCAAGAACGAAGAAACTTCTATTGCCTTCAACAAGCCATATTCCTCAGGCGCAACACGGAAAGTCAGTTGTGAACGCTTTGGAACAGTACCCAGTCGCTTTCCATTCAGTTCGATCAAGAAATCAGAGTAACGCTCGTTGGTAATAGTGATCAGATAGGAACGGAACGAATTGGTAACATTAACAATCGGACCAACTTTAGCTTCCTGGTCACGCATCAGTTTCTGTTCGTGCATCAAGTGGCCAAAACGGCGCTCTGAGTTATCCTCAAACTGGTGGAATCCGGTTTTGCCATAGTTCTTAAGCGTGATATCATCCCACTCCCAACCTTTCGGCTCAACGATATCAATATTCGTAACACTGTAAGGCAGTTTCTCGAAGGTCAGAGTGAATGGGTGAATACCTACTCCATACGACTCAGATGCACCGGTGCTGATGTCATTAGCAGAAATCAGTTTGTACTCATTGCCCGTAGCACGGTCGCGGATAACGGTAGTAGGATAAATCGACCAACGAATACCTTTTGCATCCAAGATCTTGAACGTAGCCACTGTATTGGCACCCGTGTTATCAATCGCTACCAAGCAGCAATTACCACGTTTGTCATCAATTCCGATGGTGGAGAATTCCTCTTCTACCGGTGCGGCGCTATAGAACAACTGGCCTACCAAACGCTCGGTCATATGCAGAATATCTTCTATCGAAGCCAACGGAGATCCTTCGCTAGCAGAAGATACGATACCCAGAGTGCGGACATCCAACAAACGAGCTTTGATATAATACGAATCGCGGAAAGGAGTAATGTTAGCCACACAAACCAAATCCACGCCAAGACGCTCACCGTAGTTGCAAATCAGTTGATTGTCCTGAGTGTTCTGCAAGTCACGCGCAAAATCAGCCGTACTTTCTACTGCCTTGAAATCACGGTTCTGCACAATACCGGAAACCAATTCGCTTCCTACAATTTCTTTTACGTCTGGGTCAAAACTTTCTGGCGCCGTGATGTAAACAGCGACTGTGCGCTGAGCGGCAAGCATCGTTGGCAAAGCCAACAAAAGAAATAGAATCTTCTTCATACTTAAATTGTTTATTTACTAAAAATTTTTCGGTATAATTGTTTATTCCACTTTCGTATCAGCAACTTCTGTGCCAAACACCTATTGCGGTGCAAAAATACTACAAAAAAATGACATATACAAATATTTCCGATTTTTTATTAAAAAATTTGCTCATTTCAAAAATAATTTGTACCTTTGCAGCCGCAAAGGTTCGCAGAATGAAAATAGCATTCACTACATCGTTGCCACGCGAAGGTTTTCGGGCATTGGGCGCAGAGTTCGAGTTCTGTGATGGTTTGTGTTCGGAGGCTGAGATTCTGGTCTGCACATTCGATTATCGGGTTCCTCAGTCGCTAATCGATAGCATGCCCAACTTGCAGTTGATTGCTAATTTCGGAGCGGGGTTCAACAATATTGACCTAGATGCGTGTCGTGAACGAGACATTCACGTGACAAATACGCCACAACCGGTTATCGAACCAACCGCAGAATTGGCTTTTGCGCTGATGATAGATATCGCACGACGTGTTTCTGAATTCGATCGCGCCATCCGCTCTGGTAATGGTGAACCAATGGCCGTAATGAACAATCTGAGTCACTCGCTCTATGGTAAAACACTCGGCATCATCGGCTTAGGACGTATTGGCCAAGCTCTGGCACGACGAGCCAAAGCCAGTGGAATGAAGATCATATACCACAATCGACATCGCCTGCCCGATGAAATCGAGCAAAAATACGATGCACAATACGTAGATTTCCAGACTTTGCTGCAAGATAGCGACTATGTCAGTCTCAATCTGCCATACACGCCAGAAGTGCATCACCTGATAGGTAAACCTGAATTGGGCATGATGAAACGCTCTGCGTACCTTATCAATACTGCGCGTGGCGCACACGTAGACGAGGAAGCTTTGATTGAAGCACTCAAAGGCGGTATTATTCGTGGTGCTGCACTCGATGTGTATGAACACGAACCTTCGATTTCAACGGAACTATTGACACTTCCGAATGTCGTTCTCTCTCCACACACAGGAACGGGAACATGGGAAGGACGCATAGCTATGTGCGAAAATGTGGCTGAGAACATCATCGCATTCAGTCGAGGAGAAATCGACAAGATGAATATTGTGATCTGAAACTAACAATTTAATTTTATAATTTTATGAAAAAATCCATTCTTTTAATCTCCGCCATGGTACTTATAAGTGCCTGTGGATTTATGAAAAACGCAACTGTAACTACAGCTAGCAGCAACGAGAACACAGCCGCTAGTCAAACAACTGCTACAACCAACACCAACACAGCCCAAACAGCAGGACAAGGCGTAGGCAATGCGTTGTTAAGCCTCTACAATCAGTACAAAGCAGATGGCAATAAATATGACTATAAGAACATGCAAAATATTGCTAATACTGTCAATCTGATTGCTAATTGCGAGGGACTAAAAGAGAATTATAAGAACAAAACATATCTCAGCGAGTTCGGCCGAGGCATGATAGCTAGTTCGCTTGGCTTGGTTACTCAGGATAATGTAGAAAGCGTAACTAACAGTCTGGTTGAGATGGTCAAAGATAATGAAAACGTACAAGCAGCATCCGACAAAGTAAGTTCTGGTGCTAATACCGCTGCAGGCTATGCCAACACCGCAGCACAATATGCTAGCGCGTTGAGTAGTATTCTCGGTGCATTCGGAGGAAGATAAGATGAATATAGTAGATCGTTTTCTCAAATATGTGTCGTTCCACACTACGAGCGACGAAAATACCAACATGACTCCATCTACTCCCGGTCAAATGGAGTTTGCTAAGTACTTGGCAGATGAGTTGAAACAAATCGGGTTAAAAGAAGTTTCGCTCGATTCCAACGGATATATTATGGCTACGCTGCCTGCCACGTGTGAAGGAAAACCGACCATCGGTTTTATCGCACACATGGACACCGCGCCTGATGCTAGTGGAAAGAATATCAAACCGCGTATCGTAAAAGCGTATGACGGCCAAGATATCATTCTGAACGAAGCAGAAAACATCGTGCTCGAAACTGCCAAATATCCGGAAATACTGAACTACAAAGGTCAAGATATCATCGTTACCAACGGGAAAACGCTACTTGGTGCGGATGATAAGGCCGGTATTGCGGAGATTGTTACCGCAATGGAATATCTGGCGCAACATCCTGAGATTCAGCATGGTAAAATTCGCGTCGGCTTTACGCCGGACGAAGAGATCGGACAAGGAGCAGATCATTTTGATGTAAAAGCCTTCGGCTGCGATTGGGCATATACCATGGATGGTGGAGCTATCGGAGAATTAGAATTCGAGAATTTCAATGCAGCCGCCTGCAAGATACATGTCCATGGAGTAAATGTTCATCCGGGTAGCGCATATCACAAGATGCAAAACTCGATGCGTATTGCCTATCAACTCGCAGTTATGTTGCCGCGTTGGGAAACTCCGGAGCATACGCAAGACTACGAAGGTTTCTACCATCTGATTGGCATGAACGGTACTGTAGAAGAAACTACGCTCAGTTATATCATCCGCGATCATGACCGTGCACGCTTTGAGAGCCGCAAACGCGAATTAGAGCATCTGGTTCGTAAGGTAAATCGTGAGTATGGTGAAGGAACGGCCGAGATTGAGATGCGCGACCAGTACTACAATATGCGCGAGAAAATCGAACCTGTTATGCATATCATCGATTTAGCAGAAGAAGCTATGAAAGCTGTAGGTGTAACACCAAAAGTAAAACCTATTCGTGGTGGAACTGACGGTGCTCGACTGTCGTTCGAAGGTCTGCCATGCCCAAATATCTTCGCAGGAGGTGAGAATTTCCACAGCAGATACGAATATTTGCCGATTCCATCGATGGAAAAAGCTAGTGAAGTAATTCTTGAAATCATAAAAAAAGCATAATTATGTTAAAAACAACTCCTTTTACGGACATTCACATTGCGCTTGGCGCTAAGATGGCCGAGTTCGCAGGTTTCAATATGCCTATTCAGTACCCTACTGGTATCAATCAAGAACATATCATCGTTCGCGAAGGTGTCGGAGTATTCGACGTAAGCCATATGGGCGAGTTTTGGGTAAAGGGCGACAAAGCGCTTGATTTTCTACAGTATATCACCACAAACGACCTAAGTGTCATTGCGGCAGGTAAATGTCAATACACCTGTATGCCGAATGGAAAAGGCGGCATTGTAGACGACCTAATCATATACAAATATTCAACCACAAAATACCTAATGGTAGTTAATGCCGGCAACATTGACAAAGACTGGGCATGGGTGAATAAAATCAAAGATTCTAAACCAGAATTCGCAGAAGTTAGCCTAGAGAATGCAAGCAATCGTTATGGCCAGTTGGCTGTGCAAGGTCCTAAAGCGACTGAAATGTTGCAACTATTAACGGATGCGGACCTAAAATCGATTGACTACTATGCTTTCCGCGAGTGGAGTTTTGCAGGCGTACCGGGTGTTATTCTTTCTAACACCGGCTATACCGGTGCAGGAGGATTCGAACTCTATTTCCCCGCAGAAAACGGCAAGCAGATTTGGGACGCGCTATTCGAAGTAGGCAAACCATTTGGATTGGCTCCGATTGGCCTAGGCGCTCGCGACAGTTTGCGTCTGGAGAAATGGTATTGCCTCTATGGTCACGATATCGACGATACCACATCACCATTGGAAGCAGGCCTGGGTTGGATCACCAAATTAGATGCAAAAGACTTTATCGATCGCGATTTCTTGCGCAAACAGAAAGCAGAAGGCGTACAACGCAAATTGGTACACTTCGAATGTCAAGAGCGAGCTATTCCACGTAATGGATATGAGATATGCGACGAAGCGGGCAATGTAATCGGTAATGTTACTTCTGGTATCATGTTACCAACCACCAAAGTAGGAATTGGTATGGGTTATGTCAAGACTGCTTTTGCCAAGAAGGATTCTATCATTTATATCCGCATCCGTGAGAAACTCATACCGGCTAAGATTGTTTAAGGAGGAGAGATGTCGAAGCGAGTTGCATTAGTTTTAGGTTCAGGAGGTGCGCGCGGTTTAGCGCACATCGGTGCAATAGAAGAACTGGAAGCACGTGGTTATACTATCAGCAGTATAGCCGGTTGTTCTATGGGTTCTATCATTGCCGGAATGTATGCGGCCGGGCAACTACAGAAAGCAAAAGAATGGTTTTTGCAAGTAGACAAACAACTAATCCTCAGAATGATAGACATCAACCTGCTAAGCAGCAACTCACTTGTTAAAGGTAGGCGCATCATTGAGGAACTTGAAAAAATTGTACCGGACAGACCTATCGAGCAACTAAATATTCCCTGCACTATCGTTGCTTCAGATCTAATTAGCACGGAGGAGGTTATTTTCCGCAAAGGAAGTTTATTTGAGGCGGTAAGAGCATCTATCAGTATTCCACTATTTTTCCAACCTGTACAAATAGGCAAACGACTATTGGTGGATGGTGGTATATTAAACCCGCTTCCATTACATCTGGTTGAACGAACAGAAGGCGATATTTTGGTGGCAATGGATATCAGCGGAAAAGATAGTTTGGAGGTAGCACCAAAACCTGATCCAATAGACGTAGAAGGACGATTGGCCGAACTGACAGCACGCGGAATACCTGTTCCAAAAGCATTGGAGAACCAACTGAGACAACTAGGCAAACGTGTGGATAAGGTGCGTATAGAGCGAGCCAACAATTTGGGTAGAACAGTTAGTTTTGCGGGGATGGTAGATCGTATGTCAGATATGCAAATCCAGCAAAACACCCTAATGGCACTGCGTCTCACGCCGCCTGATGTACATGCCGTCATGCCGCAATATGCCTTCCCTACTTTTGCTTTCGACAAAGCCGAAGAAATTATTGAACGAGGACGATTGTTGATGCGTGAGGCACTGGATAATTATGAACAAACGCATTAGTTCGTTCGTTTTGGCTACGGTGGTAGCCATTGGCATATATGGTACGGAAACCGTTACCGCAGATGATTTCCGACTAGAGGAAGTAGAAGTCACTGCGCACAAAGCACAGATCCAGTCCGAGTCTTTTCGGTTAGTAGCCACACTCACTCACGAAGAGATAGAGGCTCTGCCTGTACAAAACGTAGCAGATATATTAGCTTATTTGCCAGGTTTGGATATCCGTAGCCGCGGTGTGAGTTACGCACAAACTGATTTAAGCATGCATGGCGGCACATTCGACCAAGTATTAATTCTGCTGAATGGCATTAGCCTGCAAGATGCGCAAACGGGTCATTACGCACTCAATCTACCCATTTCGGCTGCATTAATCGAGCGAATTGAGGTTTTACAAGGCACTGCAGCCAATCTCACAGGAGCATTTTCCGGGGCTGTAAATATCGTTACACGCGATGAGACGGAAGACCATTATCATCTGCAATTGTATACGGGTATGCACAATTACGTGGCACCTATGTTTGCTGCATCTTGGGCCAGAGGAGACGTGCATGTAAACACTTCGATCGATTATGCTCGTTCTGATGGTTACACAGCGCCCAAAGCCAACGACAAAGAGCAGACTGCGATGCATAATAGCGATTTCCGCGTAGCTAATATGTTTGTTCAAACACGATGGAAAGGGCTAGATTTCCAGATGGGAGCGCAATACAAAGATGCAGGACTAGGGATGGCGTATGGATTTGGCAGTCAGGACCAGTTTGATGCCACACGCACAATATTCGCCTCTATGAGTTACAATGGTCGCATCAAAGATGCGTGGAGCATTAGCGCTATGGGGGCATATCGTGGTCAATACGATCGTTATGAATGGCATCGAGGGAATCCGTTGAATCGTCACTGGACTCACAATGCCCAAGTAGGATTACACATCCATTGCGTCTCCGCAATAGGTCGTACCACTTTAGGTGCAGAATGCCGCAACGAGTATATACGGTCCAGTTCCATGGGAGAACATAACCGTGTGCAAGCTACTATATCTGCTGAGCAGCAATTCGTTTGGCGCGATTTATCTGCATCGTTAGGTATTGCGGGACACTACAACACACAATTCGGTTGGAACGTTTCCGGATCTGCTACTATCGGGTATGCTTTTTTGCGAAGTGGCTCTGTCTATGTTACCGCAGGTCGTTCGCTACGTATGCCGACCTTTACAGACCTATATTACAATGCGGGAAATCAGTTAGGGAACGACAGTCTGGAGGCCGAAAAAGCATGGACTCTCTCGGTGGGGGCACAATATACGTGGCAATGGGCGAAAGCCGGACGCTTACACATAGCGGGCAATGCCTTTTATAGATGGGGACAAGATATCATAGACTGGGTCTACGTGCCAACGGATACCACAAGGCCTTTCCATGCTCAGAATCAGCAACAAGTGGATGCTATAGGAGTAGAAATAGAGATTGACTATCATTATAATAATTGGTTACGCCATATACGAGTGCAGTACGCCTATACTCACCTGTCGCTTGATTTGAACGAAGCACAAAGCCGTTACCTGGATTACTTGCGGCATAAAGTGGTAGTTGGCATTGATCATGGCATCTACGTATGGAACAATGGTATGTTGGGCGCGTGTTGGACATTACGCTACCAAGACCGTTTAGGGCAATACAACGATGCTGAAGGCATTGCTAAAAATTACTCGCCTACTCTTTTGTTAGATGGTAGTATCTACGCTGAATGGTCGCATATGCGCATCGCCATAGAATGCAAGAACATGACTAACCGCCATTACTACGATTACGGAGGAATACTGATGCCTGGCAGTTGGGCGACCGTGAATATAAAAGCTACACTATAGTTAGAATGAAAAATCGACGTGAATATATTATCCGCAAAGCGATGGAACTCTATGCGCTAGAAGGATACCAAAATGTCAGTATCACCGATTTGCAGAACGAACTGGATATCGGTCGCGGCACACTCTATTACTACTTCAAGGATCAGGATGAGTTGTTCCAAACGTGTATGGAGCAGTATTTTTTGGAACCAAAACAGCGCGCCCTCAATAGTGTGAGCGAGGATGTCCTGATGGATGGGATGATTAATGCCATGATGCAGTATCTCGGAACTCTTGAGCATGAACTGATGACTTTTACCAACCGTAGTGTGAATACCAGTAACGTCAACAACCTAATGTTCACCGCCTATAGTCGTTTCCCTAGTTTACATCGCAAGGCACAACGCTTAGCATTGAAGGAAGTCGAACTATGGCGCAAAGCCATCTACAATAGCCAACGAGCAGGATTGGTTCGCCACGGTATTGATGTAGACCTGATTGCCCTAATGCTCGCTCACGTAAAAGACAGTTACGACAGTGGCTTAGGACGCACACAAATGGACTTCTCGTTGCTGGAGAGATCCTACTATGCAATGTACAATTTATTAAAAATTTGAATAAAAGTTCAGTTTTCGAACGGAAGTTCAAAAATAAAGTATTACCTTTGCACCGAAAATCAAAAAAAACATGGCAACAAAACACTATTTATCCTATTTACAGGAAACAATGCACTCGAGTTGGAATAGCCTGGCTATGACCGATATCGATGGTGAAAACAAATACACATATGCAGAATTGGCTTCTGCTATTGCAAAATTACATATTACCTGGCAACAATTAGGAATCAAGAAAGGAGAAAAAATAGCTCTTTGTGGGCGCAATTGTGCAAACTGGGGACTACTTTTCCTCGCAGTAGAGACATATGGAGCAGTCGTAGTTAGTATTTTACCGGATTTTACAGCTGATGGTATTTATAGTCTGGTGGATCACTCTGAAGCAGTACTGCTCTATGTAGGTCCGAACGTAAAAAAGAAAATCGATGCTAGCCAGATGAAGGGGTTGAAAGCCACTATCTTCATGGACGAGATGAGTATCGTTGAAGCAGACGAAAAGACTCGCAAGGCATTTGAGAAAGTTGATGCAGCATTCGCAAAGGCTTATCCTAATGGTGTACAACTTAGCGATGTCAACTACCCTACAGATAACTACGATGATTTGGCAGTACTGAACTATACTAGTGGTTCAACCGGCAATCCAAAAGGTGTGATGCTGACTCACCTAAACCTAAGTGGAAATGTCGAGTTTGCACATTCGCGTATTCCGCACAAACCAGGCGATAAAGTACTGTCGATGCTACCTATAGCACACATGTTCGGTTTGATGTTCGAGTTCCTCTATCAAGTTTGTGAGGGAGCGCAAGTATATTTCTTAACACAAGCCCCTACTCCAACTGTGCTGATGAAAGCATTTGCACAAGTCAAACCATTTATGATCTTGACTGTGCCACTTGTAGTAGAAAAGATTATCAAAAAGGGTGTACTGCCTAAGATCAGCACTCCAATGATGCGTGTTCTGTGGAAAACTCCCGGATTACGTTGGGTTGTACGCAAGAAAGTAAAAGAAGGTCTGGACAAGATGTTTGGCGGTGAATTGCGTTATCTCATTATCGGTGGTGCTGCGCTAAATGGAGAAGTAGAACAAGTGCTGCATGATATTAAGTTCCAGTATTGCGTCGGCTATGGCATGACCGAGTGCGGACCACTGATTAGCTACGAAGACTGGTGGGATTATGCATTCCATAGTTGCGGCAAGCAACTGCCGCAATGCCACGTTCGTATCGATTCAGAGAAACCGACCGAGAAGGATGGAGAGATTCAGGTAAAAGGTATCAATGTGATGCGTGGTTACTACAAAAACGATGAGGCAACCAAGGCTGTCTTCACAGACGATGGTTGGATGAGAACGGGCGATTTGGGTATCTTGGACAAAGATGGAAATCTCTATATTCACGGACGTTCCAAGAACATGATTCTTGGTCCTTCTGGCCAAAACATATATCCAGAGGAATTGGAAGATAAACTCAATTCGATGCCTTGTGTAGTGGAGTCTATTGTCGTGGACCGCGATCACAAGTTGGTTGCACTCATCTTCCCTGATTCTTCGGCAGAAGGCAAGAAACTGTTAGGCAACAAGACACTAACAGAACAGATGGAAGAAAATCGTTTAGCAGTCAATAAAGACCTGCCTCAGTATAGTCAAATTAGCGCTGTGGAATTAGTGGCTCAGGAATTTGAGAAAACGCCTAAGCGCTCTATCAAACGTTACTTATATAAGTAACTAATAAGTGAGTAAGTTTGGGTATCCCTAGGGATACGAAGCATGCGTGTAACCGTGAGGCTACGCGCTTGTTTTTTTTTGTATTTTATGCAAAATGTTTGCATATATCGAAAAAAAATATTAATTTTGCAGCCGAAATTAGAAAATAGAATGCTGTTATGACGAAACATTATCTCCAGTATCTGACTGAAGTTATGGAGAAGCAGTGGAATGACCCTGCTTTGACCGATTATAATGAGGATCACGAATATACGTTTGGCGAGTTGGCTACGCAAATGTTGCGTCTCCAGGAACTCTTTCGTTCCATGGGCATCAAACCGGGCGACAAGATTGCTTTATGCGGTCGTAACTGCGCCAATTGGGCAGTTGCATACCTCGCGATTGCTGCATATGAAGGTGTATGCGTCAGCATCCTACAAGATTTCAAAGCAGAAGATGTGGCACATCTGCTAGAGCACTCTGATTCTTCGCTACTGTTTGTTGGTCCGTATGTTTGGAAAGAACTGCAAGAGCAGCCTATGCCAAAGGCGGTAAAAGCAGCCTTCTCGTTGGAAGATTTCCGTACGTTGTATAGTGCAAAGGGTGTTGATGTGCCATCACCGGAGAAACTAGATACTGCTTTACAGGCAAAATATCCATATGGCTTGCAACCGGAGGACATTCATTTTGCTGCAGATCCGGAGAAACTGTCGCTTATCAACTATACCAGTGGTTCAACAGGATCACCTAAAGGTGTTATGCTGAATGGTCGTTCTATCAGCAATAACATTGAAGTTGGTATGAAAATGTTGCCTGTAGATCCGGGACAACGCCTAGTATCAATGCTACCACTGGCACATATGTTTGGTCAAGTATGCGAACTACTCTATCCTTTGAGTTGTGGTACGCATATTTATTTCTTAACCAAGTCTCCCACGCCTAGCATCCTATTGAAAGCGCTGAAAGAAGTACAACCGTATTTGGTGGTCACTGTACCGTTGGTAATTGAGAAAATCTACAAAAAGAATCTGGACCCAACCTTGAGCAAGCGTATCATCCGCGCATTCTGGTATACGCCCATCATTGGCAATATACTGCGAGCCCGCGTCAAATCGGCACTAAAGAGTGCTTTTGGTGGACGCTTACGTTATTTCATCTGCGGAGGAGCAGCTATGAACCCGGTGGTAGAAAAATGCCTAATGGACATCCATTTCCCGCTCTCTATCGGATATGGTATGACCGAATGTGGCCCATTGATTGGCGGCAATCCGCCTAAGTATTTCAAGGCGCGCTCTGGTGGTGTTCCGGTTATGAACATGGAGGTGAAAATAGATCAGCCGAACGAGGCCGGTATCGGAGAAATTCTGGTAAAGGGTGAAAACGTGATGTTGGGCTACTATAAGAACGAAGAAGCTACAAAGGCTGCCTTTACCGAGGACGGATGGATGCGTACCGGAGACCTAGGCAGATTGGATCGCAAGCAAAATATCTACCTCAAAGGCCGTAACAAGACTATGATTCTCGGAGCAAGTGGTCAGAATATCTATCCGGAAGAAATCGAGGATAAGTTGAACAATCAGGAGGCTGTAGGCGAATCATTGGTCATTGAACGTGAAGGCAAACTCGTTGCTCTTGTTTTCCCGGATGAAGCACAAACTAAGCGTATGTCGCTAGAAGAAATCCAAAGAATCATGCGAGCCAATCTGGAGAAACTGAACAGTCTGATTCCTTCGTATAGCAAGGTCTCGAACATAGAGGTTCAGCAAGAACCATTCGAGAAAACTCCTAAGAAATCCATCAAACGCTTCCTCTATAAGTGATGTGGGTTGTTCTAGCCTTTGTTTCTGCGCTGTGTCTGGGGTTCTATGACATCAGCAAGAAAGTTGCGCTTCGTGATAATGGCGTAGCAGATGTATTGACACTTAGCGTACTTATCTCTAGCGCCATTTTGACTATTCCCCTGCTGCTTTCTCGTATTTGTCCCGATTTGATGGCAGAAACGCCATTCTATGTGCCTCACTTGAATGCGCAAGCCCATCTGTTGACATTTGTCAAATCGTGCATCGTACTAAGTAGTTGGATTTTTGCTTATATCTCGCTCAAACATCTGCCTATCTCTGTGGTTAATCCGTGGCAAGCCACACGTCCAATGTGGACTTTAGTAGGCGCTATGCTGATTTTCGGTGAGCGATTGAATCTGTGGCAGTGGATAGGTATTCTTCTGGCTATTGGAACTATTTTTGCGTTCTCTTTTCATCCGAAAAAGGTGTTAGCGCAGCAGCACTCTCCTCTCGCCCGCTACTATATAGCCTTAGCATTGGCAATACTTATTGGTTCCTGTTCCGGTCTGTATGATAAATACATGATGAGGCATTATGACCACAATGCTGTGCAAGTCTATTATACCTTCTATCAGGGCATTCTCATGTTAGGTGTATGGACAATCTACCATCATCGACAAAGCAAATCTGACGGCAGAGTTTTTTCTTTCTCCTATGGAAATATTCTTCCCATAGCACTAATCAGTATCTTTCTGGTCATCAGCGACAATGTGTATATGCTAGCCCTACGCGATCCTGATTCGCTGATTGCAGTAGTTAGTACTATTCGTCGCGGAGGTGCAGTAATAGGCTTTGCGTACGGACTGATATTCCTAAAAGAACAGGACCCTTGGAAAAAGGTCCTGTCCATGCTTGGTATTCTCGCTGGCTTAATTTGCCTAACGATTGGTACCTTATAGCAAGTGATAAGTTACTGTCAAACCGGCCATAACAATGCTGACCATCGACATCAGTTTGATGAGGATATTCAGCGATGGACCGGATGTATCTTTGAACGGATCACCTACTGTGTCGCCAACCACGGTTGCCTTGTGACAATCGCTTCCTTTGCCACCGAAATGGCCTTCTTCTACATACTTCTTCGCATTGTCACAGGCGCCTCCGGCATTAGCCATGAATACGGCCAGTACAAATACTGTAGCCAAACCGCCAATTAGCAGTCCAAGTA
>JAEEGH010001370.1_pt1 | contig 70922 bp, 63 predicted proteins | sample 9134181 | NCBI WGS metagenome assembly JAEEGH01 (sample SAMN16246544, study PRJNA631951) | gut metagenome | biome: gut microbiome; feature: rumen; material: DP-attached | host: Bos | place: Iran: Karaj | collected 2018-10 | reverse complement strand
GGTGTTGGAGGATTCTAAGAATCAGATTTTTTGGGGTGTGCAACTTATGCATAATGCTTCTTGGCAAATGGAGGTATATAGACGAGGAGATTATGTTCAAATTTCAGGTGGTTTAGCTGATCGTGAATATGGTCATTGGACAAAGACTATAGATCCAAATGAGGAGTTTGTAACACCAGAGGCGATTGTTTCTGTATGCCAGAATGAATCTGAAGAAATATATAGACGACTAACTTCATCTTTAAATAGAGTCGTAAATGATGGCCCTGAGTCAGAACAGAGTTTGCCAGTAATGTTTAATGAGTATTGTACTACATGGGGAAATCCATCTCACGAAAATATATGTGAAATAGTTAATGCGATTAAAGACAAAGGATTTGAATACTTTGTTATTGACTGTGGTTGGTATAAGCAAGAGGGAATTCCTTGGGATGTTTCTATGGGCGATTATGATGTGTCCAAGGAACTTTTTAAAGATGGATTAGATAAGACTGTTCAAGCTATTAAAAATGGTGGAATGAAACCAGGAATTTGGTTTGAAATAGATAATGTAGGGGAGAAGTCAAAAGCTTATCAAGATACAGAGCATCTATTAAAACGTGACGGATATCCATTGACTACTACCATGAGAAGATTCTGGGATTTACGCCAAGAATATGTACAGAATTATTTAACCCAAAAGGTTATTGGTACCTTAAAGCAATATGGATTTGAATATATGAAAATGGATTGTAATGATAACGTGGGAATAGGATGCGATGGAGCTGAATCCTTAGGCGAAGGTCTTAGGCAAAATCAGGAACAATCTATTAAGTTTATACAGAAAGTAAAAGAGGAAATACCTGGAATCATTTTAGAAAACTGTGCTTCTGGTGGACATAAGCTTGAACCTTTAATGATGTCACTTTGTAGCATGGCCTCATTTTCAGATGCACACGAGTGTCCAGAAATCCCTATCATTGCTGCAAACCTACATAGAGTAATTCTTCCAAGGCAAAGTCAGATTTGGGCTGTAATTCGAAAAGAAGATTCTTTAAAGAGAGTAGCTTATTCTGTAGCGAATACATTCTTAGGTAGAATGTGTATTTCAGGCGATGTATGCTCATTAAACGATTCGCAATGGAAGGTTATTGATGATGGTATTTCTTTCTATAAAACAATTGCACCTATTATTAAAGATGGAAAGACACATTTCTACGGCAATAAGATAGGTAGTTACCGTCATCCAAAAGGTTGGCAGGCAATCTATAGAGAGAGCTTAGATGAAAAAGAGGCATATATTCTCATACATGGTTTTAACCAAGCAAAGGGCGTAAAAGTACAGATGGAAGTTAATGACGAATACGAAATTGATAAGTATTATTCCTTCCAGGATGAGAATATTTCATTTGGTAATGGAATTTTGGAATACATTATTCCGGAGGATATGTACGCTATATGCGTGTATTTAAAAAAGAGTTAGCATATCCGAAAATGATATTTTTTCATGGATTAAAAAGCTAATTACAAATAACTCTCTAGTCAGATTTTTCTTACTAGGTTAATAATTTCTGCGTACTTGATATATTTTCTATACCACGTATACTAAACCTATCAGCTGAGAATAGAACTATATTAGGTTTTGATAAAGAAAAGAGAGTTATAGGAAATGGCAAAAAGGAAGGCGAACCCGGTTAAAAGCATCTGCGTGGCCTGTGGTGTTTGTGCACTACAGTGTCCAAGGGATGCGATAAGCATTTATAAAGGTTGCTATGCAGTTGTCGATGCAATCAAATGCGTAGGATGTGGGCTATGCAAGAAGGCATGTCCAGCAGACGCAATTACATTAGAAGACGTAGATTCGGAGGTGGCAAATGGCTAAGACAAAGAAGAATCCTTGGTATAGCTACCTTTGGATATGGTCGATTATTTATTTTGCACTTGGATTTTTTAATATTCTATTTGCGTGGTTAGGATTAATAGATTTTATTCTTCCACTTATTTTTGCAATAGTAGGTGGAAATAAATGGTTCTGCAACAATATGTGCGGAAGAGGTCAGTTGTTCTGGGTGTTGGGAAGAAATTTAAAATGTTCTAGACAGAAGACAGCACCAAAGTGGCTTTCATCAAAATGGTTTAGATATGGCTTCTTGACGTTCTTCATGACTATGTTTGGAACAATGATATTTCAGACATACCTGGTATTTTCAGGAGCAGGAACTCTTAGAAAAGCTATCAAGTTATTCTGGACCTTCAAGGTGCCTTGGAAATGGGCATACAACGGAAGCATTTTCCCTGATTGGGTTGCTCAGTTCGGCTTTGGATTTTACAGTCTAATGCTAACATCCACATTAATCGGGCTAATTGTGATGGTTTTATACAAGGAAAGAACCTGGTGTTCATTCTGCCCTATGGGAACAATGACTCAGGGAATATGTAAGATAAAAGCTAAGTAATGCGTAGGCGGCCATTTGGCCGCCTTTTTTAATCTTCTGGTGACCAGCTTGCCTGTACATCCTCAATGACTACATTTTCATCTACCTTTACAACGATTTGGTATTCGTCTTCGTAAACAATTTCACCTGGGAAATTTGTATATACCACATAGTATGGATGCTTATATCTTTCAAGAAGCCACAGAAGTGGATTAATCATCTTCATCATCATTTCAGAATTTTCCATCTTAAAATAGCAGATGACTTTTTCTTGACGTTTACATTGTGGAGGCCAAGGAAGCTCTTCTGCAAACCACGCATCGATTTCTTTAAACAATCCAACATCTTCTTCGTCCATAACTCCATCAGTTAGCATCTGATTGAACATGCTGAAAATGCCTTTTCCTGTTTTGGTGTTGGCAGCTAATTCTTTTCCCTGGATTCTACAATATTTAAATTTAACAGCCATATATACCCTCGCGAATAATGAGTTACGATTGATTCTAAAATCATCATAACATGAGAACGGGGTAGCAAATAAATTATCACAGTATTATCACAGAAAAAAATTAAAGAGATAGCATTCTCCTGACAAATTGTTTACAATCATAATCATGAAAGTATACGTTTATAATTTGATGTTCAACAAAATAGCAGCAGTCAGTAAAGCCTGTAGCGCAGTTGGCGCAGAACTAGTGACCGTTTCCAGGGATGATATTCATAAATCGGTAGAGTATATTATTGGAGAAGCTAAGAATCCAAAGCCTATGAAGGACTCTAATGATATGATTTCAGAGCTTATGCTTTTTGAAGGCTTTACAAGCGACAGTTTGGACGCATTTTTGGATGCTTATAAACAAACAAAGGCGCCAACCGTAACTTATAAAGCTATGGTGACACCTATAAATAAAAAGTGGTCGTTGACCTATTTATATTCCCATTTAGTAGAAGAGGCAGGACATTAAGTCCTGCCTTTTTTATACGTATGTTCCATCTTCAAAATCAAGATTCTGAATGAATGACACTACATATACATCGCTGTTTCTTTCGCTTTCCATGAAGTAGTCTTCAATGGCGATTTTGTGGATTTCATTGTTTTCGTCTATTTGATTGACAATTCGCATTACCCTTTTTTCACCATTCTTATATGCTTCAAGAAGACTTTTTCTGTTGAAAGCATTTAAAACATCCTTTCGTGATTCAGGTACAGTGACAGCTACAATTCGTCTTAGGCATTCATCGTAAGAACCTGTTTCAGGTAGGGTTGTATTTATGAAGTTCTCATGTCTCATAAATGTATATGAGTTTTTGCTGATGTTGGCGAATTTGATAATCTGGAACTTCTTGTATACCGAATCAATTAGAATTTTGACTTGTTCAAACACCGCACCTTCTTCAAAAGGTTCCATTGTACCGATTTCTACAGGTGCTTCTTCAATACACATGCGAATAAATTCACTTTTTTCAAGAGGTTTAGAAAAAATAAATCCTTGAATATAATCGCAATCACATGTATTGATAAACTGAAGCTGAGATTCTGTTTCTACACCTTCAACAACAGTAAGAAGATGTAGCCTGTGAGCAAAATAGAATACCGATTCAAGAGTCATCTTTCCTCTTTCGGTTTGACAATTGTCAGCCAAGAAAGATCTATCAATTTTAAGAATTTTTGCTGGGACATCTTTTACAAATGAAAGAGATGACATTCCTGAACCAAAATCATCGATTGAAACTGCATAACCGGCGGCAACGATATCATTAACCCATTGAATAACTTCTTGCTTATCTGTTGCTACGTCAGATTCTGTGACTTCAATTCCTAAGAGAGACTTATCAATATTATAAGCCTCAACAAGTTTATCTAGCTTTTCTATGAAATGAGAGTCATGAGCATGCTCTCTTCCGAAATTAACACTTATTCTAACAGCTCTGCTTTTAAGTAGCTTGATAGTTTTACATGCTTCTTCAGCAATGAACCAATCTACAACGGAAAGCTGACCGTTTTCTTCTAAAATGGGAATGAAATCCTTTGGCAAAATAACAGAGCCATCTGGTTTAACCCATCTTACAAGGGCTTCTGCTCCGCCAACAACACCTTTCTTGGCATTGTACTGTGGCTGATAATAAGCTTGAAGCTCGCCTGTTTCTATTGCATTAATAATATTATTTAATAATATTTGATCTTCCATAACTTCCTTGTAACGTTATAAAAACATTGATAAACACAAAATCAGATTATAATGTCACGAATCGGAACTGTCAACGAAAAAAGTCGCTGTAACCGCTGAAAAATCAATGTTTGTGCAAAATTGCAATAAGTTGTCAGGAAACTAAGATTGAAGTGTACAGTTTTCATAATTGAGAAAAAAGACAATTATTAGACTATTGAGGAGATAGTTCTTTTATTTTAATAGTTAAAACTATATAATAGTTTTTATGAAACTAGAACAATTATTACAATTCGACAATATCATAGTGCAATGCCACAATAACCCTGATGCAGACGCTCTTGCATCTGGTTTTGCTGTTATGAAATATTTAAAGGCGAATGGAAAACATGCCCGATTTGTATATGGTGGTAATTTTGAAATATCTAAGAGTAATCTGAGACTTATGATTGAAGACTTGGATATTAGAGTTCATCATGTGCGCTATCAGGAGCAGGTTAATGAAATCCTTGGAATTGACAAGGATAGTTTGCCAGATGTGCTTGTGACAGTGGACAGTCAGTACGGAGAGGGGAATATTCAAAAGTTTGAAGCCAAGAATATTGCAATCATCGACCATCATCAGGTGGCAAATGAGCTTCCTGAATTAGCCGAGGTTCGTTCATATCAGGCTAGTTGTGCCACAGTTGTGTGGGATATGCTTAGGGAAGCTGGCTACGATGCTAATGACGATGTTAAGCTAGCAACAGCTCTCTACTATGGTTTGATGACAGATAGCAACAATTTCTCAGAGCTTCATCATCCATTAGATATGGATATGCGCGATGATTTAAAATATAGTGCGTCTATTATCACCAAGTTTAGAAATTCTAACATTTCCCAGGCGGAGCTTCGAATTGCCGGAATTGCACTGCTTGGTTCGGAATATTACAGTGATAATCATTACTCAATTGTAAAATCAGATCCATGTGATCCAAACGTTCTAGGTATTATTTCAGATATGCTTCTTGAAGTTGAGGATGTACATTGTTGTCTTGTATATTCTATCCACGAAGGTGGTGTAAAGATTTCCGTACGAAGCTGTATAAAGGAAGTAAAGGCTGATGAGCTTGCTAGATTTATCTGCGCAGGTGTTGGCGATGGCGGTGGCCATTTGATAAAAGCCGGTGGACAGATTCGTCGTTCTCTTCTGGAATTACAGGAGATGGAGTACACAGCGCCAGCTATTCAGCAGTTCTTTAGAGAACGCATGAAGGAATACTTCAAGGACAACGAAATAATCTACACAGACAATTATATTGCCAATACAAATGGGATGGCTAAGTATAAAAAGAAGCGTCTCCATGTAGGATACGTTAAGGCTACAGATATTCTTCCAGCATCTACCAGATGCGTTATCCGTACATTAGAGGGTGATGTGGAGCTTGATATTCAGGAAGACACAGTTATTGCCATTGGAATCAAGGGCGAGATTTATCCTATGACATGGGATTCATTTGTACAGAAGTACGAGATTTCTGACGAAGAGTACGTTTATCCTGGAAATTATCAGCCTACAATAAAGGATGTAGATAAAGGCACAAGCCGAGAATTATTGCCATGGGCACATAGCTGTATTTCAATTGGCACAAGCGAGATATATGCAAAGGAAGTTAGTGTCCGCACAAAGGTCTTCACAAAGTGGGATCCAGAGCATTATTACCTTGGCAAGCCTGGAGACTATATGGCTGTTTCAGCTACAGATAAATCAGATGTATATATAATAGAAAGAAGTATTTTCGGAGAAACATACGAAAAAATCTAAAAAACGGGCTCTGGATTCCAACTAAACTGGGAGGTCTCCAGAGCCCTTTTATAATAAGTTACCTGAAGCTCTTAGCTTCAAGTAGCAAATGCACTTGTTTAAAATGCTACGATGTAATAGCCTTCTTTTAAACCGCTAATCTGTAAATATGATTTTACGTCAAGCACACGCTTTGTAAGCTTGTGGCCAGTTTGAGTAAAGCCATCAGCTTCTACTTCATTAAATGTGATATCGTTACCGTCTTCAATTCCACGTCGGTCTGTTACGTGATATTTAGAAACACCACTTGCAATTCTTCCAAATTCAGCTTTTGAAACAAGAACACTGACTTCAACGTTTCCACCAGCTGCGCCTGTTCTTAAAGTGTTAGTATCTGCAAAAAACTGACGACCAAGTTCGTCTTCTTTGTTGCCATTCATTGCCTGGCTTAGTCCCTTGATTAAATCCTCACGGCTATCCATGGAATCCTCCTATAAATTATGATAAATATTATCGTCATTTCCCGGTGGGAACATTTTTATAATACAATGTATCTTTGAATAATCTGTGATAGAATAGTGAAAGATTCAGAGGATTTAGACGGAGGATAATGTAATGGCTAAGGAGTTACTTACAAGAGACCAGGTCAAGGTGGAAGACACGTGGAATCTTAAGGATATGTATGCCAGCGATAGTGACTGGGAAGAAGATATTAAAGTGATTTTGAGCAAGTCAGAGGAGCTTGTTAAGTTTGAGGGAAGAGTTTGTGAGAGTGCAGGTACTCTCTTGCAGGTTCTTGAGCTTTCAGCTTTCATTTCTGAAAAGCTTGAGTTTGCTTACAACTATGCAGCTCGTCTATTTGATCAAGACCAGGGCAATACACTTCATCAAAGTATGAATCAGAAGGTTTTCAGCATTATGGCTAAAATCAGTTCTGATGTATCCTTTATCGACCCTGAGATTTTAGCTTGTGAGGAATCAAAGCTAGAGGAGTTCTACAATAAAGAGCCAAAGCTTGATTTATATAAGAAGCAGATAAAGGAAATCCAAAGATTAAAAGCACACACCCTTTCAGCAGAAATGGAAAAGGTTGTTGCTATGACAACAGAAATGTCTAACACTGCATCAGAGGTGTACGAGGCATTTACAAATGTTGATATGAAATTCCCTAGCATCAAAGATGAGGATGGGGAAGCAGTAGAGCTTACACATGGACGCTTTGTTCCATTTTTGATGTCAGCAAACAGACGTGTCAGAGAAGATGCATTTAAGGCATACTACGACACAATGAAGGGTTATATTAATACATTAGCATCTTCATATAGTGGAGAAGTAAAACAGAGAGTATTTCATTCAAGAGTGAGAGGATACTCATCAAATCTTGAAGCTGCAGTGGATGCAAACAATGTTTCACCAGAAGTTTATGACAACTTGGTCAAGACAGTTAATGCAAATCTGGATAAGCTTCATGCATATGTTTCACTTAGAAAGAAGTGCCTTGGTGTGGATGAGCTACATATGTATGATATCTACACACCGATGATTGCAGATGTGGCTAAAAAGGTTACTTATAAAGAGGCCCAGGAAACTATTTGCAAAGCCCTTGCAGTACTTGGGGATGATTATGTAGAGCTTCTTAAAGAAGGATTTGCAAATCGTTGGATTGATGTATATGAGAACAAAGGAAAGCAAGGTGGAGCATATTCAGCAACAGCTTATGGTTGCCATCCATACATGCTTTTAAATTATAACGATACATTTGATGACATGTTTACAACAGCTCATGAAATGGGACACTCAATGCACAGTTACTATTCAAATAGTACACAGCCATACATTTATTCAAACTATAAAATCTTTGTTGCAGAGGTAGCTTCAACTTGCAATGAAATTTTACTTTTAGAGTATTTACTTAAAAACTGTACAGATAAAAAGGAGAGAGCATATCTTTTGAACCACTATCTGGACAGCTTTAAAGGAACTGTTTATCGTCAGACACAGTTCGCCGAGTTTGAAAAGATTACTAATGAAATGGTAGAAAATGGAGACAGTTTGAATGCAGAAAATCTGTCGACCATATATAAGGACATAAATGAGCGTTATTATGGACCGGATATGATTTCTGATCCAGAGATAGCCTACGAGTGGGCTCGCATACCTCACTTTTACTACAATTTCTATGTTTATCAGTATGCTACATCTTTCTGTGCAGCAGTAGCTATTGCAGAAATGATTCTTACAGAAGGTGAGCCTGCAGTGGCTCGCTACAAAAAGTTCTTATCATCAGGTTGCACCGATGCACCTGTTGAGCTTTTGAAAATTGCAGGCGTTGACCTCACCACCCCAGCCCCAATCGAAGCTGCGTTAGCGAAGATGGGCGAAATCGTTGATGAGCTATCGTCTCTCGTATAATTTAAATAATAGATGAGTCTGTAGTTAACAAGCTATGCTTTTACTCAAGCGAGATGTGTTATCGAGCGGAGTAATAGCATGCTTGTAAACGTAACAGACGGACTAGAGGTTTTTTATGAGTTTTGTGCATTTGCATACACATACAGAGTATTCGTTGCTGGATGGTTCTAATAAGATTAAGTCTTATGTTAAGAAGTGCGTAGACATGGGTATGACTGCGGCAGCCATCACAGACCACGGAGTAATGTATGGTGTAATCGATTTTTATAAAGAATGTAAAGCAGCAGGAATTAATCCTGTATTAGGATGTGAGGTCTATGTTGCTCCAGGTTCACGCTTCGATAGAGAGCGAGTTCAGGGAGAGGATAGATACTACCATCTTATTTTGCTTGCAGAAAATAACGAAGGATATCAAAATCTCATAAAAATCGTTTCAGCTGGTTTTGTAGATGGATACTACTATAAGCCACGTGTTGATTTTGAGACTCTCCAGAAATATCACGAGGGTATTATTTGTCTATCTGCTTGTCTTGCAGGTGAGGTAGCGAGACTTCTTGCACGTGGATTGTATGATGATGCAAAGGCTGTCGCTATCAAATACCGTGATACTTTCGGGGCAGACAATTACTTCCTTGAGATGCAGGATCATGGTATTGATGAGCAAAAGACGGTTAACCAGGGGTTGCTTCGTCTTTCAAAGGAGACAGGTATTCCTCTTGTTGCTACAAACGACTGTCACTACACCAATAAAGAAGATGCTGCTAGCCATGATGTGCTCCTTTGTATTCAAACAGGTAAAAAGCTTCAGGATGTAGACAGAATGCGTTTCGAGACTGACGAGTTTTATGTTAAGTCAGAAGAAGAAATGTTGGAGCTATTCCCTTATGCTAAGGAAGCGGTTTATCGTACCCAGGAAATCGCAGATAGATGTCATGTAGAAATCGTTTTCGGTGAGACAAAGCTTCCTCATTTCGAGGTTCCAGAAGGCTATGATTCATGGACATATCTGAATAAGCTTTGCTATGAGGGCTTGGACCGTCGTTATGGTGACAAGGCTGAAAGTCTCAAATCTCGTCTCGAATACGAATTAAATGTTATTAAAAACATGGGATATGTTGATTACTTCCTTATAGTATGGGATTTCATCAATTACGCTAGAACTCATGGCATTCCTGTAGGTCCGGGACGTGGTTCTGCAGCAGGTTCTCTTGTCAGCTACACCACAGGAATTACCAATATCGACCCAATCAAATACAGCCTGGTGTTTGAGCGTTTCCTTAACCCAGAGCGTGTATCCATGCCCGATATAGATATTGACTTCTGCTACGAGCGTCGTTCAGAAGTAATCGATTACGTTATTGAAAAGTACGGCAAAGACTGCGTGACCCAGATTGTTACTTTTGGTACATTAAAGGCCCGCGGTGTTATTCGTGACGTAGGTCGAGTAATGGATTTGCCATATGGATATGTGGATTCCATTGCTAAAATGATTCCTATGGATTTGGGTATCACTTTGGACAAGGCACTTGAAATGAATCGCGACCTTAAGGCTATGTATGATGCTGATGAGCAAATCAAGAGTCTTATTGATGTAGCTCGCACCCTTGAGGGACTTCCACGAAACACAGGTATGCATGCGGCAGGTGTTGTTATTGCCGGAAAGCCAATGGACGAATATGTTCCTCTTTCAAGAGGCGGTGACGGCACTATCGTTACACAGTTTGTCATGACCACCATCGAAGAGCTTGGTCTTTTAAAGATGGACTTCCTTGGTCTTCGTACTCTTACAGTTATTAACGATGCGGTGAAGCTAGTAGAAAAGAACCACGGCATCAAGCTTGATATAGATAACATTGATTATAATGACCAGGGCGTAATGGAAATGATTTCTGCTGGAAAATGCGAGGGTGTTTTCCAGCTTGAATCTACCGGTATGAAAAACTTCATGAAGGAGCTTAAGCCTCATTCAATCGAAGATGTTATTGCCGGTATTTCACTATATCGTCCGGGTCCAATGGATTTCATTCCTAACTACATAAAAGGTAAGAATAATCAGGAGGGCATTGTTTATGAATGCCCAGAACTAGAGCCAATCCTTGCTCCTACCTACGGATGTATCGTATATCAGGAGCAGGTTATGCAAATCGTTCAGTCATTGGCTGGATACTCACTTGGTGGCGCCGATGAAATTCGTCGTGCCATGAGTAAAAAGAAGCAGTATGTCATCGAGGAGAACCGTGAGATTTTCGTTAACGGTGGTCAAATCGAAAACCATATCACTGGAAAGATTACTAAGATTCCTGGATGTGGAGCAAATGGCATTTCAAGCCAGGTGGCTAACGGAATCTACGACCACATGGTTGATTTCGCCAAGTACGCTTTCAACAAATCCCATGCTGCTGCCTATGCTGTTGTTGCCTTGCAGACAGCATATTTGAAGAAATATTATCCAATCGAATTCATGGCAGCTCTTATGACATCTGTTATTGATGCCAGCGGAAAGGTTGCTGAATACATTGGCGTATGCCGTTCTTCAGGAATCGAGGTTCTGCCTCCAGATGTTAATTATGGAGATGGCCGTTTCTCAGTTGATGGCAAGAGCATTCGATATGGCTTATATGCAATTAAATCAGTTGGTCGTCCTACAATCGACGCTATCAAATATGAACGTGAAAAGAATGGACCTTACCATGATTTGGAAAACTTTATAGATCGTGTTAGCAAATATGATGCCAACAAACGAACCATAGAAAACCTTATCAAATCAGGAGCACTTGATTCTCTTGATGGAAACCGTAGACAAAAATGCATGATTTTTCCAAGCATTTTGGATTCCATGAATAGCAAAAAGAAAAATGAGATTGATGGACAGATGTCTCTTTTTGATTTTGCCAGCGAAGAGCAAAAGGAAGATTTGAAGATATCATTGCCTCCTGTTGAAGAATTCGATAAGGAAATGCTACTAGCCTTTGAGAAAGAGCTTATGGGAGTGTATGTAAGTGGTCATCCGCTTGATGATTACATTGCACTTCTGGAGAAAAATGTTACAGCTCATGCCAGTGAGTTCCTGGTTGATGATGAAACAGGAATGGCAAAGGTCGAAGACAATAAAACAGTTGTTGTAGGTGGAATGATTACAGATGTAACGATTAAGTACACTAAAAACAACAAGGCTATGGCATTCATTACTTTGGAAGACCTTACAGGTCAGGTGGAAGTAATAGTATTCCCTAACAGCTTCGAGCCAGCCCGTTCTTTGATTGCAGAAAACAATAAAGTCTTTATTAGTGGCCGTGTTCAGGCAGAGGAAGAAAAGGATGCAAAAATTATTTGCCAGGATATAAAGAGCTTTGATGATTGCAAACGAGAGATTTGGATTCAATTTAGCAACAAGGCTGAGTACGATTCAAATGAACAGCTTCTTTCTGACACAATTCGCAGCATGGATGGCAACGACAATATGGTTATCTATTTAACCGAGGAAAAGGCTGTAAAACGTATGCCAGACAACTGGGGAATAGGCGCAACAGCTGAGAATCTCGAAATCCTTTACGAGAAATTTGGAGAAGCAAACGTAAAGGTTGTAAACAAAAAGGTTCAATTTGCCTCTAGAAGGTATTAATTTCAATGAAAAAGAGTGATTTTTTATTGAAATAAGCCGGAAAAGAGGATAAAATAGATTGGAATTGTTTTCAGAGGGATATTTTAGGAGGATTTATCAAAATGGCAGATAAAGTAAACACAATTGGTGTCCTTACCTCAGGTGGTGACGCTCCAGGCATGAATGCCGCTATTCGTGCTGTTGTTCGTCAGGCAATCGCTAGAGGCAAGAAGGTAAAGGGTATTAGAAGAGGTTACGCCGGATTACTTTCAGGCGAGATTATAGATATGGACGCACACAGCGTTTCAGAGACTATTCAGCGTGGCGGTACTATTCTTCAGACAGCACGTTGTTTAGAGATGCTTAATCCTGAGTATCAGGAGAAGGCTGCTAAGAATGCAATCGCTGCAGGTATCGATGGCCTCGTTGTTATTGGTGGTGATGGTTCATTCAAGGGTGCTCAGAAGATTTCTAAGTACGGAATCAACACAATCGGTCTTCCAGGTACAATCGATCTTGATATTGCTTGTACAGAGTACACAATCGGTTTCGATACAGCTGTAAACACAGCTATGGAAGCTATCGATAAGGTTCGTGATACATCTACATCTCATGAGCGTTGCTCAATCATCGAGGTTATGGGTCGTGGCGCTGGTTATATCGCTCTTTGGTGCGGTATTGCAAACGGTGCTGAGGATGTACTTCTTCCAGAGCGTTATGATTATGATGAGCAGAAGCTTGTAAACCACATCATCGAAGGACGTAAGAAGGGCAAGCAGCACCACATCATCATCAATGCAGAGGGTATCGGTCACTCAACATCTATGGCTAAGCGTATCGAGGCTGCTACAGGTATCGAGACACGTGCTACTATCCTTGGTCACATGCAGCGTGGTGGTTCACCTACATGTAAGGACCGTGTATATGCATCTACTATGGGTGCAAAGGCTGTTGACCTTCTTTGCGAAGGAAAGACAAACCGTGTAGTTGGTTATAGACATGGTGAGTTCGTTGATTTCGATATCGACGAGGCACTTGCTATGAAGAAGGACGTTGATGAGTATCAGTACTCACTTTGCAAATCTTTGAACAATGATTACAAGTACTAATAACAATCAAATCAAAAATATTATTGCACTTAACAAAAAAGCCAGAGAGCGTAAAGCTCAAAGGCTTTTTGTGATTGAAGGGATTCGTGCAGTTGCAGAAGTCCCAGCCAATCTTTTGGATAGTGTATACATCATAGAGAGCTTTGAATCCACAGCCGAGGGCAAGTCTTTCCTTTCTCAAATAAAGGAAAAGGCTCCTAATGTTCACGTGGAAGAGGTAGCTACAAATGTATTCAAAACCATGTGCGATACTGTCACACCGCAAGGAGTTCTTGCTCTTGTAAAGATGCAGGCTTTCACTATGGATGATGTGTTAGGCGCTGCTTTAGGCAAGCCGGCTCATGTGGTTATTCTTGAGTCACTGCAGGACCCTGGTAATATGGGTACTATCGTTCGTACTGCTGAGGGAGCTGGTGCTACTGGTATTATTATGAACAACACCACAGTGGACATCTATTCACCAAAGGTTGTACGCTCTACCATGGGAAGCATTTTTAGAGTGCCACACATGATAGTTTCGGACCTTGGTGCTACTATCAAGGAACTGGAAGAAAAGCATGGCCTTTCAGTTTATGCTGCTCACCTAAAGGGCGAGAAATTCTACGATGAGCTTGATTTCACTGGCCCTACAGCTTTCATGATTGGAAATGAGGGCAATGGCCTGACAGACGAAATGTCAGCCCTTGCAACCAGCTACTTAAAGATTCCAATGGAAGGTCAGCTGGAATCTTTAAATGCATCAGTTGCAGCTAGTTTGCTGATGTATGAGACACACAGACAGAGAAAATAATGAAATATAAGCTATAGAAATAAATGTCGATGCAAATTGACATTTATTTTTTTTATAGTTAGAATGCAATTGCTGCGAAATTTTATAACTCATTATTATTCTCCAATCTTCAACCTAAGGATTAGAAGGAGAATACAATGAATTTAGACAAAAAAAGATGGATTATCTTATTGGCAGGATGCTTTATTAATCTCTGCCTTGGCTCTATCTATGCATGGAGCGTTTTTTCTGCCGCAATGGCAGATTATTTCAATGCCACAATGGGTGGCAATATCACACCAGGTGATTTAGCAATTGTTTACACTATTGCAAACTCTGTTGGACCAATCACAATGATTTCAGGAGGATGGTTCAATGACAAATTCGGTCCTAAGAAAGTAATTCTTGTTGGTGGAATTATGTGGGGACTTGGCATGTTCTTGTCAGGATTTGCTACTAGTGTAGGATATTTAATTGTAACTTATGGTATTATCGGTGGACTTGGTCTTGGAATGGCCTATGGAAGTGTTATTTCTACATGCGTCAAATTCTTCCCAGATAAAAGAGGATTAATTGGTGGAATAACAACAGCGGTTTACGGTGCAAGTTCAGTAATTTTACCACCAATTGTTACAGCAATTGTTTCAAGAACAGATGCAAGCTTTGCATTCAAGCTTGTTGGTATTATCTTTATTGTGCTTATTGCTGTTTCTTGTATGTTTTTGGAACAGTGTCCAGAAGGATATACACCTGCAGGATATACTTCAAATACAGTGGGAGCAAGTGCGGATGTAGTAAACAAAAACTGGAAAGAAATGCTTAAGACACCAGTATTTTATGTGATGCTGTTTTTATTAACATGTGGTGCTTTCTCTGGCATGATGATCATTTCTCAGGCATCTTCAGTTGCTCAGAACATGATTGGAATGACAGCAGTACAGGCTTCACTTGCAGTATCTTTACTTGCATTGTTCAATGCCTTTGGACGAATTCTTGCAGGCTATATTTCAGATAAGCTGGGAAGAATTAATACACTTATGATTGCATGTATGCTTGGTTGCATTGGAGGAATAATTCTTTATAATTGCGGAACCTCAGCAGCTGGCTTGTTCTATGTTGGTCTTGCAATCGTAGGAATCAGCTTTGGTTCATTTATGGGTGTTTATCCAGGATTTACAGCAGACCAGTTCGGTCCAAAGAACAACAGTGTAAACTATGGAATTATGTTCATTGGTTTTGCCCTTGCTGGATATTTTGGTCCACAAATCATGAGAAATACATATGCAACAACAGGTGCTTATCAGCAGGCATTTATTATTGCATTAAGCTTTTCTGTAGCTGGAATTATATTTACATTCCTATACAGAATCCTAGCTAAAAGATAATCGACTAGTATCGATATTTCTTTGAAATATCCAAAATTTTGAGAGATATTTCATAGGCAAACATGTTATCAGGATTAGATACATCAATGTTAAAAAGTGACTTCATTTTTTCAAGTCTATAGAAAAAAGTTGATTTATGTATGTGGAGTGCTTCTGCTGCGGCTGGAGCACTCCTATTGTTTTTTATATAAGTTTTTAAAGTATTCAAATAATCTGTAGAGTTGTCTACATCATATGACTGCATAAATTTAATAGCTGGATGTATTGTAGCTAAAAATAGAGAAGGATCATCCAAAAGTGTAGTAATATGACGTAAACAATAATCTCCATATCTTAACGTATTTCCGATATTATCTTCCAAATCAATCATTCCAAATATACATTTGCATTGCTCGAAATAAGTAGGCGCTTCAGTTAAATTCGTAAATACGAAGCTTATTGTACAAATCATTCTGTTCATTAATAGGAATGTATGTAATCGATCTTCGGTAACACTGCTAAAAGGAGTTGTATGTTTGGCAGGTAAAAGTGTAACCAGCTGTCCTTCATAGGTACCAGTAATGGCAGTTGGAAAGATTGCCTGTAACTGTTGGATAAAATAATCTGTTGCAAGAAGCCTTGGTGCTACATCAATAAAATCATAGGCCATCAAGTAATAGTAGCTACTTGGCTTGTATCCAATAGATGAAATTTGAGACTTGATGGTATCTTCGTTTTCAAAATGTCCTAATAATAATTGCTTAAGAAATCTGTCGGTGGTGATACCTCTAGGATTCATATAGGAATTATTCTTCTGAAGATAAACAGAAATAATATGGGAAAGATGATGAATTATTTCCAAATCATCATCTGTAAAATCTCTAGTAATTCCTCTTACACAAACATATCCGACAACTGAACGATTGATACGTATGCTTTCAAATGCCCAATCATATTCGAAGTCATCTACCTTTGTTGTAAATGGATATATGCTATGGAAAATGTGGTCAGTAAGATTTGATTCTTTCATATCATTTGAAAAAACATTTTTCAGGGAAAGGCGATCATTTCTAACTTCCAATGAACGTTCATCATCGACTGTTGGATAGGAATCCAAAATAGAAAAGCTACTATCGCAGATGTTTATTGGATTATTTAAATAACCATACGCCTTTTGTAGGATAAGATTTAATTCATGTCCATGGCGAAGTACGGTAAATAACGATTCTTTTTTTAGTTGAAGTTGTTGATAACTCTTAATAAATTCGGTCATTTCTTTTAATTCATTGTTTAATTCTTCCATAATAACCTCCAAATGATACTTACAGAGTATATCAGACAAATGTCGGAAAAGTAATCTCTTTTTTAAAGATTTAATTGAATTTCTGTCTGATGAATATATAGGTAGAGATTGTTATATTTTTATCAAACAAAAGTAAAAGGAGAACAATGATGGCTATTAAAGTAATGGGCGTTGCTGCCGGTAGAAAGGACAGCAACAGCGAAATTTTGTTGAAGGAGGCGCTTATCGCCTGTGAGGAGGCTGGTGCAGAAGTCACTATGATTAACCTCAGAGACTACAATATTTTGGATTGTACAGGATGTACTTCTTGTACTATCGGAATGTCTCAGGGGAAGCATGTTGGATGTATCCTCGATAAGAAGGATGACAAGAAAAAGATTATGGATGTCATGCTTAATCAGGACGCTGTAATTTTTTCAGCACCAACATATGATTTGATGCCAGCATCAAACTATATTACATTCGCACAGCGCAGTCTTAGCTACGAGACAGCATTCCTTGAAACAATCGGTGCTATTGAGCACAAGGACCGTGTAGCAGGTCTTATTTCAGTGGGTGGTTCCACAAGAGCATGGCAAGCAATGGCTCTTGAAGGTATGCAGGCAACAATGTTTACTACAGACTTCAAGGTAGTAGATATGCTTCTTGCAACTCAGGTTCCTGGCCCTTCTCAGGTACTTCTTAAGGATGATCTCATCGAGAGAGCTCACAAGATGGGTGAGAACATCATCAAAGCAGTTCAGACTCCAGTTGAAGAAAGAGGATGGCTTGGTGACGAGGACATGGGATGGTGTCCAAACTGCCACAGTAATGCACTTGTTCTTGGCGAGATGCAGTGGGATGGACTTCATTATCCAATCGAGTGCCAGGTTTGTGGCGCAGGTGGAAATCTTGAGCAGACAGCTGATGGCAAGTGGAAATTTGTTATTCAGAAGGATGGCCTTCTCAAGGACAGAACAACTGTAGCAGGTCGAGCAAAGCATCTTGAAGAGATTGCTCACACACAGGGTGGATTCTTTGCTAATCCAGAAAACAGAGAGATTGTAGCAAGCAAAATTGGCCGCTACAAGAATAAGCAGTTTAAGGGTATCTAAAAATTAAATAACAGGGAGATGTACGATAATGAACATGAGCAAAAAATGTAAAGTTTTAAACGTATTGATAACAAATATTCCTATAGCGTTTGCTATTTCTTTAGCTGCACAGCTTATCGCAACACGTACCGTGGTACCTAAACTTTTATTAATCAATTTCACACTTGCATATGTAATCTCATTCTTTGTTGGAATGTTTATTCCAGCAGTACCTTGGGGATTAAAGTTTGCAAGCGCTTGTAAGGCAAAGCAGGATACATTACCATTCGGACTTTTAGTGAATGTAATTGTCAATCTTGTGTATGTAGTCGTTAACTGTATTTTCCTTACTTACTTTAATGTTGTTATTTTGAGCCATGCTCCAGTCGTTGCATATTTCTTTGCAATGATTTCTACATTCATTCCTATCTACTTAGTAGGATATGTTGTTTCATTCTTATGGAACAGACCAGCAGAAATGCTGGCCAGAAAAATTACTGGAGAAGTGTAAAAGGAGAAAAACCATGAAATTTGAACACTTATTGAGTCCAATGAAAGTTGGAAATGTAACTTACAAGAACCGTATTGTAAGTGCGCCTATGGCATTCGGATTAATCGTACAGAATCCAGAGGCAAGAGATTTTACTTATCGTAAGCTTGAGAGTGGAGCAATCGGAGGCAACGCATGCGTTATCGTTGGTGAGACAGATGTTAACTTCAAAGATGCTGTTCGTATCCCAGGCTTTAGACCATTCGACTTTGCTAAGCCAGAGGAAGATATGGAAACTTTCAATGCCGTTGCAGAGTATGCAAAAAGAATCAAGAGCCATGATTGTATCGCTCTTGCAGAGCTTGTTCACTGTGGTAAGGAGAAGGTTCCTTTTAGACCAGAGGAAGAAGCAATCGGACCAGTAGAATGCACAAACTTAGCAGGTGTACATGTACGTGCTATGAATGAAGATGATATGGCTCGTATCGCAAATGATTTTGCAGTAGCTGCTACTTATATGCAGAAGGCAGGATTTGATGGTGTACTTATCCATGGTGGTCACGGATTCTTATTTACACAGTTCTTAAGCCCACTTATGAATACAAGAACAGATGAGTACGGCGGATCGCTTGAAAACCGTGCAAAATTCCCAATTCAGATTATCAAGGCTATGCGTGAAGCAGTAGGTCCTGACTTCTTAATCGAGCTTCGTATCGATGGAACTGATCACCAGCCAAATGGTATCACACCAGAGGAGACAGGTAAGTTTATCAGTTGGGTTGAGGATTACATTACATCTGTTCACGTAACATGTGGTATTTACGAAGATTCAGTTAAGTCTGGTACAGAAAGCTCTATGTTCCACGAGCACGGTCTTAACATTGAACCAGCTTCAATTATCAAGAAGTATACAAAGCTTCCAGTTGGTGCAGTTGGTGGAATTAACTCACCAGAGATGGGTGAAAAGGCAATCGCTGAAGGTAAGATTGATTTCATTATTCTTGGCCGTCAGATGCTTGCAGACCCAGAGTTCGCTAACAAATGTAAGTGTGGCGAAGAGGATTGCATCAGAAGATGTTTACGCTGCTACCTTTGCTTCCCAGGTTCACCTGAGGAAGGATACACAGACTTACCATTCACAAGCGAGGAGCTTGCTCTTTATGTAGGTCATTGTAGAATCAATCCTCTTGCACATTTACCATTTGATCCAGCTACACTTCCTGCTGCAACAAAGAGTAACAAGGTTCTTGTAATTGGTGGTGGTCCTGCAGGTCTTCAGGCTGCAATCACAGCATTTGACAGAGGACATAAGGTAACTCTTGTTGAGAAGAAGGGAAATCTTGGAGGACTTCTTTACTTCACAGATATCGATGTTGATAAGCCAGACTTACGCAACTTCAAGAACGTACTTATCCGCGAAGTTGAAAAGCGTGATATTGATGTTCGTCTCAATACAGAAGCTACACCAGATTTCATTAAAGAGTTTGGGGCAGACACAGTAATCATTGCTACAGGTTCACTTCCATCATGCCCACCAATTAAGGGTATCGAGAATGCTCATCAGGCTATGGAAGTTTATGATGGAGAGCTTAAGGTTGGCAAGAAGGTTGTAATGATCGGTGGAGGACTTGTAGGTTGCGAAACTGGATTACACCTTACAAAGTTAGGTCATGAAGTAACAGTTGTTGAAATGCTTGACCGTGTTGCAAACGAGGCATTCGGTAGCTACCGTGAAGCTCTTGTTTGGGAGATGGAGAACCACGGCATGAAGACAATGCCAAAGACAAAGTGTCTTGAAATCTTACCAGATGGAGTAAGAGTTGAGAATGCTGATGGAGAGCAGACACTTGAGGCAGATACAATTCTTTTTGCACTTGGTATGAAGACTGTTCCTTACGATGAATTAAAAGCTGCTGCAGGCGATGCAGAGGTATTCGTTGTAGGTGATTCAATCAGACCAGGTCAGGTTGATCAGTGTACTCGTTCTGGATATCTTGCAGCTGTTGATATTGCAAAGCCAGAAAACTTCGTAGATCACGAGTACAGAGGAATTATTGATAAATAAATATTGCAACAAGTAAATGTTGCTGATTGCGGTCAGATGCCTTTAGGGCATCTGACTTGCAAAATATGAAAAGATATAAAACTAATAAAAATATAATTTGCTCCATTTTGAACTTAAACTAATTTTGCAATAAAAAATGGAAGCTAGAAATGGAGAGTATTTTATGAAAGAAAAATGGATTAATGCTTTAACATTAGCATTTACAGTAGCTTTACTGCCACCAATTTGGGCAGTTTTATCCCCTTACATTGGAGTTACAGTAGGGGCAGTTGCACTTATTTGCGCAGGTCTTTTTGCCTGTCTTGGAAATGACATTAAGAAGGCGATACCTGTTACAGCAGGATTTCTATTGGGAGATGCTTGGGCGGTTATCGCACTTACAATAATGGCACATTCAACTCTTAATCCAAATCTTACACTTTACCTTACTCTTTTTGTTATGGGTGGACTTGCAGTCATCTTTGGAACAATCGGAGAAAAAGTGATTTTCGTTCCTGCATGGTTAGCAGGATGGGCAATCGGTCTTACAATTATGGGTCCTATGGACATTGCAACAGTTGGTTTTATGCCATTGCAAATCGCAGCAGCAATGGTAGCAGGTGTTTGGTATGTAGGAGTTATTGGGGACTTGTTCCAAAAAATGCTTGTAAAAATTCTAAAAAAGTAGAATGCAACACATAAAAGTGAATTATTGCAAAAGACCATTTTGAAATCTTTATTATGCAAAATATGCAAAAGATATCTTAGTTTACAAATATGATAATTTCAAAATCGAAATTAGAATAATCATAAATCAAGAAATGATTATTAGGAGAATAAAATGAGTTATAAGGTTTTAACAATCAACCCAGGCTCTACTTCCACAAAGATAGGTTACTTTGATGGAGACAAATTAGAGTTCTCGGTAAACGTATCACATGACGCAGCAAAGCTGGCAGAATTTGCCAGCATCAGTGATCAACTTCCTTATAGAAGAGATTTAATTCTTGAGGAAATTAAAAAAGCCAACATCGATTTATCTCAGGTAGATGCATTTGTTGGTAGAGGTGGCGGACTTCTTGCAGTAGAAGGCGGCACATACAAAGTAGATGAAACAATTCTTGATCATGCAAGAAGAGGAGCAAATGGAATCCAACATCCAGCTCAGTTAGGTTCTCAGCTTGCAGCAGAATTTGCATCACAGTATTCAAAACCAGCATTCGTAGTAAATCCACCAGACACTGATGAATTTATTATCGAAGCAAGAATGACAGGTATCAAAGGTGTATACAGACAATCACATTTACATGCTTTGAACCTTAAAGAGACAGCAATCAGACACAGTAATTTAAACGGTGTTAAATACGAAGACAAAAATTATGTAGTTTGCCATATAGGCGGTGGCGTTTCTATTTCAGCTCACCGTAAGGGCAAGATGATTGATGGAAATGATATTGTTGCTGGAGATGGCCCAATGGCACCAACTCGTTGCGGTTCAGTACCAGCGGCTCAGATGATTAGATACGCATATGATCATCCAGACAAAAAGGAAACATTATCACTTACTACAAAGACAGGTGGTTTTGTAAGTCATTTGAATACTTCTGATGCTCTAGATGTATTTAACAGAGCAGAAGCAGGAGATAAAGAGGCTAAGCTAATCTGGGATACAATGACATACCAGATTATTAGATATATTGGTTCTATGGCAGCAGTTCTTCACGGCCAGGTAGATGGAATTCTTCTTGGTGGAGGAATGGTTCATAACAAAAAGCTTGTAGCTGACATTACAGATGCATGCTCTTGGATTGCACCGGTAACTGCTTATCCAGGAGAGTTTGAGCTAGAAGCTATGGCTGCTGGAGCAATTCGTGTTCTTGACGGCGTAGAGGAAGCGAAGGTATACACAGGTGAACCTTGTTGGACACCTGAGGAGTAAATTATTTAAAGGAGAATAGAGATGAATCAGACTAAGGTTAATAAGTATTCTCGTAGTGTTTCGATTATCGGCGTGGGCTGTACACCTTTTATGTACACAGTTGATAATCCAGAGACAGACGGTCTTACAGAGGGCGAGTTATTTGGATACGCAGCACTTAAAGCAATGGAAGATGCTGGCGTAAATCCACAGGATATTGATTTTTATTTTCATGGTGAAGCTTCACCACTTAATCAGTCAAATTACCTTACACCAAACGTTCAGATCGCAAACTGGTTTGGTATGAAGGGTAAGGCTTCAATCCATCATTCAGAAGCATGCTGCACAGGTTACTATGCAATTGAGCAAGCCGTAAATGCGGTAGCATCAGGCAAGTACAACTGCGTACTTTCTGGATGTGTTGAGTTTGGTGATAGTGCAGCAGTGCCTAATCATCCATACAAGAGAGAGAAGCTTACAATGGAGAAATTCCTCCAGACAACAGCTTGGTTATATGACAGAACTTACACTCGTTCACTTATGGCAGGTCAGGAGCTTATCTATGATGATGCTGCTGAATGGTACAAGAGAACACGTGGACTTACAGATGAGCAGATGGACGATACAATCAATTGGATGTCTATCAACAACAGAAAGAATGCTTCTATGGATGAGCTCGCTATCGAGCGTCGCACATATGAAGAGATTGCAAAGGAAGCTGGTTTTGATAATGTAATGGATTACATGCGTAGCCCTTACAACCCAAAGAACGGTGACTTCCTTAGAATGAGCGGTATCGAGCTTAAGTGTGATGGTGCTGCAGCAGTTATTGTTTGTGCAACAGATATGGTTGATAAGTACATGGGCAACAAAGCTCATAAGCCAATCGAAGTACTTGGCGTAGGTTGTGCAGCTTGTGAAGCAACAACTCCTCACTTTGAAGTTAGAGCAACAGAAGAAGCTATTCGTCAGGTTTACGATGTAACAGGTGTTAAGCCAGAAGAACTTGATATCTTCTATGCAAACGACTTTATTATCACATCACACCTTGTATCAGCTGAGATTGCTGGATACTTACCATATGGCGAAGGTTGGAAATACATCTGCGAAGGTAGAACAGCATATGATGGAGATAAGCCAATTAATACAAATGGTGGTAGAACTTCATTTGGACATGCTCATGCAGCATCTGGTCTTGCAGACCTTTATGAGTGCGTAAAGCAGATGCGTGGCGAATGTGGTGAAAGACAGGTTAAGAAGCTTCCAAAGACAGCTATGTTACGTGGTTACGGCGGAGCTCAGAATATCTGCTCTTACATCATCAGAACAATCGATTAATTGGAGGTGTCGAAATGGCAATTAAGTTAGAAAAGGTCGTTCAGGGCTTCTATGATCGCCTTGAAGAAGGAAAAATTTGTGGAAGAAAGTGCCCTAAGTGTGGTGCTGTAGAATTCCCACCAGTATATGCTTGCAACTCTTGCGGAAACCTTGAGACAGAGTGGTATGAAATCTCAGGAAATGCAAAGATGCATTCAATCGTAATGCCAGCAGCTCTTTCATCAAAGCCAGAGTATAAGGCAATGGGTAAGTTTGCTTATGGTGAAATCGAGTTAGAAGAAGGCGCTCGTCTTAATGCAGTAGTACGTGGAATCTCAAAGAAGACACGTAAAGAGCTTCTCGACAAGCTTCCACTTGATGTGCATGCTGCAATTTACCAGCGCGACGGATACAAGACAGTAGTATTTGACTTAGACGAAAAGTATTTACAGTAAACGAAAAATCATTACATAGAAAGGATATAAAGAAATGGATAGAAAAGAATTAGAAGCACAGATTATTGAGATGGTAGCTAAGTGCTACAACGTTGATGCAGCAGGTCTTACAATGGAGACTACATTTAAGGAGGACCTTAAGGGGGCATCAGTACTTATGGTAGGTCTTGTATCTGAAATCGAGAATGAGCTTGACGCTATGATCGCTCTTCAGGATGCAGCAGCTTGCGAAACAATTGGCGAGTTGGTTGATAAGGTAGAGGAAGAACTTTAATATGAGCGTACTTGATAAAATCTATGATAAGGCCAAGGCTAACCCTCAAAAGGTAGCCTTCCCAGAGGCCGAAAATGAAAAGATGATGCAGGCAGCTTATGAGTGTGGACAGGAAGGCTATATCGTTCCAATACTTGTAGGTGATGCTGCAAAGATTAAAGAACTTGTAGCTGAAAGAGGCTATGATGAATCCGTATTTACGATAGTTGATATCGCAGACGAGGATTACAAGAATGATATTATTGCAAAGTATGTAGCACTTCCAGATACACGTCTTAAGGAGAAGGCTCTTGGACGTCGTATGGAAAATCCTCTTTACTATGCAATGGCTATGCAGGCTGTTGGAGAGGCAGATGTTACTTTTGCAGGTATCGACAACACAACAGGAGATGTTCTTCTTGCAGGTCAGATGATTATCGGACTTAAGGAAGGCATCAGCACAGTTTCATCTATTGGACTCTGTGATATTCCTGGATTTGAAGGAAGCGAAGGTCAGCTTCTTGCAGTTGGTGATAGTGCTGTATGTACAAATCCATCAGCTGAACAGCTTGCTGATATTGCAATTTCTGCATGTGATACAGTTAAGGGACTTCTTGATTGGGAACCAAGATGTGCAATGGTTTGCTATTCAACACTTGGCTCTGGTCAGGGAGAGCTTATTGATAAGGTTAAGGAAGCTCTTGCTATAGCAAACGAAAAGCGTCCTGACCTTGACATTGATGGAGAATTCCAGCTTGATGCAGCAATTGTTCCAGCGGTAGCTGCAAAGAAGGTTAACCGTGAAAGCAAGGTAGCAGGTAAGGCTAATGTACTTATTTGGCCAGACCTCAACGTAGGAAATACAGCTGTAAAGCTTATTCAGCAGTTTGGTCATGCAGATGCTTATGGCCCTATGCTTCAGGGATTCAACAGCATTGTATGTGATTGTTCAAGAGGGGCACCTGTTTCAGAGATTAAGGGTAATGTTGTTATTTCTGCAGTACGTGCCATGGGACAGAAGAAGTAATTATGTCAAATGTCTTAGGGGTCGGAATAGACCTAGTTTCGATAAGTGAAATACATAATTTGGACGAAAAACTAAACGGGAATTTCGTCCGGCAAACATTTACAGCCAGGGAACTTAAAGATGCGGACTCCTCAGCAGACTATTATCAGTTCCTTGCTGGAAGGTTTGCGGTAAAAGAGGCTGTATACAAAGCCATATGTGGAAACTATCCGGAAATCAATTTTGATTTTCGAAATGTTGAAACAATACGAATATCGAATGGGGCTCCAAGGTTTAATGGTAATGATGACATCCTAAAGATTCTACCTCAAATCGGAGCGTCAGATATAAAAATATCAATTTCAAATCAGGGTGAGTTAGTCACCGCCATAGCAGAACTAATTAAATAATTATTATAATAAAAGCTAACATCCAAATATTTTATTTGGTTTGTTAGCTTTTACCATTTCTTCACTATTTTCGTTTTAGAGTGTGATATTATACATCCATAGGGAGAATCGGACGAAAGTGTGAGGAGACCTATGAGCAAAAATATTAGTGTAGCGTTTGATCAGTATATTGCTGATGATATAGCGAAATATGCTGGAGTAGCAATGCCTGTTAAGGCAGGATTTTTAAATCGAGTTTTGGTGAAGAAGGCTCCATGTACAATTCTTCATCCTAATCCAGATGATGAATTTTCTATTCTATCTGTTGGACCAAGCTATCGAATTATTTCTGAATATGAAAAGAAATATATTTATAATTCAAATCATAGTATGGATTATTTCGATGGCGAAGATCCAATCATGGTAGAAAAAATCAGACCAGATGGATATATGATTTTGAATGGCCATCATAGATGGGCTGCTGCGCTTAAGCTAGGCTATGCAAAGATTCCGGTTCAAGTCATAAATGTGACTCACAATGAGGAAATAAAAGATATAATTAATCATTCAAAGCATGACAAGCGAGTAACACTGGATTTGGATGAGGTTGTTTTTTATAATTCAAATAATGGTCCAGCAGAAAAAGATTTACCATTCCCACTCAATAAGTTCTATAAAGATAAGTTGAGATTGGGAATACCTGCTCTTTTCAATATGCTGAACAAAGATGGATATGACATTTGGTTATACAGCTCAAAGTTTTATTCAAAGGAGTATTTAAGGGCATTATTTAAAAAGTACCATGTGCATGTGACAGGTATTGTAACTGGTACATCTAAAAGAAAGCAGACTGAAGAAGAAAAAAATGAAATGCAAAACCTGTATGCTCAAAAGTATTTATTTACTTTGCATATAGATAACGATGCAGTTTTAATGATTGATAATGTGCGAAAAGATTTCCACGATTTTACTATAGATGGAGACGTAAACTGGTCGAAATCGGTTATGGATATCATTAAGGAAATTGATGCCTAAATGAGGGCAAAGGGATGAATAAAAAGAAAAATCATGAGGAAAAGATGAGGGTCTCTTTCGATTTGGATGAGGTACTATTTGTTAATCCAAATTATGTAAAGGCAGAACCTCAGCTCAAGTTTCCTCTCAATATCATTTATAAAGAAAGACTAAGACTTGGTACCCCGGATTTAGTAAAGGAATTGCAGCAGCTGGGATACGAAGTCTGGATTTATACGTCTTCTTTTAGGCCTGAGAAATATATCAAAAGATTATTTAAGCACTATAATGTTCGTTTTGATGGTATAGTAAATGCTCAGCGTCATCTGAAGGAAGTTCAGCAGGGAAACAAAGATATACTTCCTCAAAAACTTCCAAGCAAATACAGAATTTCTCTTCACGTAGACGATGAAACTGTGGTATGCTCTTTGGGGCCTCAGTATGGTTACACCACATACAAGCTAGAGGCTGAGGATGACAACTGGAAAGAAAAAATAATAGAAAAAGCGGAACATATAAAGCATTTGCCAAAGTAAAGCTATATATGTTTTATAAAAGGGATTAGAATAATGCGAATTTGGTTTAAATCATGGAAAGACAATCACATGCTTCATGACTATGTTGTGGAGGATGAATCAGAAGAGACACGTACTCATAAAATCTTTGCGGCAGTGGATAAAGCCAGCTACGAATTTGATACAAGCAAACCAGTATGGCTGGACTCTACAATCAGAGAATTCAAACGTCACGGAAAAGCTCGTTTTACACAGGATAATTTCGTGGACGAAATCCCATTTGATTATTTGGAAATTCATGTATTAGAAGAAGATTAGACTCCCCTTTTTATACAATTTCAAATTTTAGAATTTGTTAATTATTTATCAGAAAAAGTATGCTATTATATATTTGTAATAAATATGGGGAGGTGATTCATTGTGGATTTAGGTATGTTTCCAGATGATGGAGTAAATTCTTGGAACACCGTTATGCTGCTATATGAGTCAGCCATTAAAAAGTTTCGTACCAAGGTAGAAATTTTAAACGACGAATTTCAGCAGGTACATCAATATAATCCAATTGAATACATTAAAACAAGAGTAAAAACACCAGAGAGTATCGTTAAGAAATTAAAAAAGAATGGATACGAAATTTCCATTCCAAATATGATTGAACACTGTAACGATATTGCAGGTGTTAGAATAGTTTGTTCCTTTACATCAGATATTTATCAGATTGCAGAAATGATTGGTCGTCAGACAGATGTTACAGTTGTTTCAATAAAGGACTACATCAAGAATCCTAAGGAATCGGGCTACAAGAGCTATCATATGCTTGTTACAATTCCTATCTACCTGTCAGACAAGACAGTTGATACAAAGGTAGAAATCCAGATTCGTACAATCGGCATGGACTTCTGGGCAAGCTTGGAACATAAGATTTACTACAAGTTCGAAGGCAATGCTCCTGAGTATATCAGCCGTGATCTTCGCGAGTGTTCTGAAATCGTTTCAATGATGGATACAAAGATGCTCCAGCTTAACAACGCAATCATGCAGACAAAGCAAGAGGAAGAGGAAAAGAAACGAGAGGAGCGACTTCTTAGGAATAGCTGGAAGGAAAATATATAAAAGTATATAATGAGAACTGCTGTGTATGCAGCAGTTCTTTTTAATTAATGGAGGATAATTATGATTGAAATTTTAAAAGCCATATTATTCGGTATAGTTGAAGGAATCACTGAATGGTTACCTATCAGTAGCACAGGTCACATGATTCTTTTAGATGAAATCGTAAAGCTCAACGTATCAGAAGAGTTTTACAGCATGTTCCAGGTAGTAATCCAGCTTGGTGCAATCCTTGCAGTAGTATTGATTTTCTGGAATAGCATTTGGCCATTCGGCAAGAAAAACAACAAAGCACCACTATCAGAAAGCGGAATTGGTGCATGGATCAAAAAAGACATTTTTGTTTTATGGTTCCACATTTTAGTTTCATGTGTTCCAGCTGCAATCGTTGGAGTATTATGGGACGATTTATTCGAAGAACTTTTTTACAACTACACTACAGTAGCAATCATGCTTATCATCTTTGGTGTAGCATTTATCTTAGTTGAAAACAAAAAAGCTGGTCACACAGCCCAAATTAATGCCGTAGCCGATATCACATACACTACAGCATTTTTAATTGGTATGTTCCAGCTCATCGCTGCTATATTCCCTGGCACATCTCGTTCAGGCGCCACAATCGTAGGTGCACTGTTAATCGGTGTCGCTAGAACTACAGCCGCAGAGTACACATTCTACCTTGCTATCCCTGTAATGCTTGGTGCCAGCCTTCTCAAAATCCTAAAGTTTGGCCTCAGCTTCACAGCCATGGAAGCAGCCATCCTTATCGTAGGCATGGTAGTAGCCTTCGCCGTATCAATGTTCGTAATCAAATTCCTTATGGACTACATCAAGAAGCACGACTTCAAAGTCTTCGGATGGTACCGAATCGCGCTAGGCCTCATCGTACTAGCATGCGGCATCATCGGGGTAATCTAAATTACGGGACACCTCCCCTGCCCCTGGCCCGCGCTATGGAGCTGTAGTGGTGTCATCGCATGAATATTATGTTTTTCTAAAGCACAAGGAGCGCATACTTGATTTGCAGGTGTCTTTTGCAGGTCTGTACATTTTGTCGATTTGTATTTCTAGATACGGACACACATATACTTAAGCTAGTATGGATTTCAAAAGTCATGGTTACCTTGGGTGATTTTGAAATGCGCTTAGTAGAATAAAAAGAGATATTTGATATGGATGAGCAGCTGCCGCTAGGACGGCGGCAGCAGTGGTCACTTGAAACACGATGTTGAATGTGCCACGTTGCTCATACATACAAATATCTCTTTTTTAATTCTACTTAGCAAATGGAATATGAACCCAAGGAACCATAACTTTGGAAATCCATGTAGATAACCTAAAGTGTCCGTACTAGAACATACAAATCTCCAAAAGGTTCATCCCGCAATAAGACACCTGCAGCATGCTCTCCTTTTGTGCTAAGAAAAACTATAATATTCGCGAAATCGACACCTCTACAGCTCCATAGCGCGGGCGGGGGCAGGGGAGGTGTCCCTTATTTATTATGCCCGATGATACCGCTACTTGACGTCGTAGTAGATGCGGGATTCGGGTGGTACGGATTCGGTTATGAAGGTTGAGCCACCGATGATGGAGTCGTGTCCGATTACGGTGTCACCTCCAAGGATTGATGCGTTGGAGTAGATGGTTACGTTGTCTTCGATGGTAGGGTGTCTGCGGACACCGCGAAGGCATTGGCCACCTCGAGTTGAAAGGGCACCAAGGGTGACGCCCTGGTATACTTTTACGTTGTTGCCGATGACTGTTGTTTCGCCGATTACGATGCCGGTGCCGTGGTCGATGAAGAAGTATTCACCGATTGTTGCGCCTGGGTGAATGTCGATACCTGTGTTTGAGTGAGCGTATTCAGTCATGATACGTGGAATGATAGGCACTCCAAGTAAGTATAGCTCGTGGGCAAGACGATAGATTGTGATTGCTAAAATGCCAGGGTAAGCAAAGATGATTTCATCGATGCTTGTAGCGGCAGGGTCACCGTCGAAAGCTGCCTGTAAATCAGTATCGAGAAGTGCACGAACATGAGGAATTCTTTTGAGGAAAGCTAATGAAAGCTCCTCAGCCTTTGTAGTGCAAATCTCATCACCACAACCGTCAAATACTGAGTTGTAGCAAAGTACAAGTGAAATCTGCTTGTTTAGATTGTAAACAACATCCTCCATAAGAGTGTTGATGTTGGTTTCTACGTTGTAGACCTTGTATACGTGATCACGATAATAGCCAGGATAAACAACACGAAGAAGCTTCATTGTGATGTCGATGATGCTGTCTTTGTTTGGCTGATGATATGTATCAAGTTTATCTATAGCTCTGTCGGATTTGTAATCCTTCATAAGCTCTTTTGTAATTTCGAGCATTTCCTGCTCTATTTTTTTCCCATCCATAATAGTACCCCCGTGGTAAGATATGTAAATCTATTGTATCACATTTAATAGCATGTAGCTAACAAGGTATAGTGTTACTCAAGCGAAACATTCTTAGTTGAGCGGAGTAATACTATTCTTGTTAGCGTAACATGCGTAAGATTTAGAACATCTGGTATTTAAATAGACTTACAGATTTCTGCAGTCATTTTTGGTTTGTTCATACAATAGATGTGGATGTGACCTACACCGCATTTACGAAGGTCTCGGATTTGGTCGATTGCGTATTCGATACCTGCTTTGCGCATATCATCTGGTGATTCGCCATATTTAGCACAGATGTCAGCTAATTTCTTTGGTACAGATGAGCCTGCAAGTGTGACTGTAGATCCAATTTGTTTTGCAGATGTGATAGGCATGATTCCAGCTACGATAGGAATTGTTATGCCTGCCTTGTCGGCGCGCTCTGTAAAGCGATAGAAATCTGCGTTATCAAAGAATAACTGGGAGATAAACATTTTTGCTCCCATATCCTGCTTCATCTTCATGAAAGCTAAATCAGAATCCATAGACATTGCTTCTGGATGCTTTTCAGGATAGCAGGAAGCGGAGATATCAAGCTTTGTGTTTTCGTTTAAGAAACGAATCAAATCGGTAGCATGAGGGAATACCCTTTTATTGAACTGTTCGTCAGACATGTCGCGAGGCTTGTCACCGCGAAGAGCAAGCACGTGATTGACACCAACTGCCTCCAAGTCACGTGTAACCGCAAGGATGTCTTCTGATGTGGAACCGACACATGTCATATGAGCCATAGCGTCAGTGTGTAATTCGTTCTGAATATATGAAGCGATTTCAACAGTCTTCTTTGAACGGCTTCCACCGGCACCATAAGTAACGCTTATGAAGTCTGGCTTTAATTCGGAAAGTGAGTCTAGTACCTTGTAACAATTTTCGAATTCATCGTCCTTTTTTGGAGGAAATACTTCAAAAGATAGAGATGAATCATTAGCAAACATATCTTTAAACATAAAAATCTCCTATAAACTAGCTAAAGTTAACAATTTAGACACATATTTTAAATAAAAAGATAGTATCATATTCACTAACGAAAAAAAAGCTTTTTGTGGGGATAATAAGGGAAAAAATTGTTGATTTTGGGAGTATTACATTATGGCCATCAAACGTTTAAGGGGAGTGTTTTCTAAAACCAGCAAAATGCAATTTCCTGAACACAGAGATGTAGTTCGTGGATTAGGCGCAGACGGTATGGTGTTGCTTAAAAACAGCGGAATTTTGCCAATGAATAAGGGCAATGTAGCGTTGTTTGGCGCAGGCGCAGTAGACACAATTTTTTGTGGTCTATACTTCAACTACGTATTTACGGATTCAACTGTAAACGTTAAAGAAGGTTTGCTTAATAACGGATTTACGTTAACTACCGACAGCTGGCTGAGTAAAATGGAAAAGGCGGTAAAGCTTAACGACAAGAAGGAGAAGCAGGTAGCGAAGAAGGGGTTGGCCTTCGAGGGGAAACGTTGCCGCACTCCAGAGGTACCTATTTCTGTTGCAGATATGGCAGAAGCTATATTGGGTACTGATACATGTATATATGTAGTACGACACGGAATTATAAATGAAGGTGAGGAAGGTAGTGAGAATCAACACCAACTCACAGAAACGGAGCTTAGCAATATAGGATTGATTGCCAGCTCTTTCAAGAACGTGATTCTTGTTATTAATTCCGGAATGTTAGAACTTTCATCTGTTGCAAGGATGAAAAACATTAAAGCCATTATCTATATGGGTGTGCCTGGTATGGAAGCTGGCAACTCATTGGCTGATGTTTTGACGGGCGCAGTTAATCCAAGCGGTCGCCTTACTGCAACATGGGCAAAAAAGTACAAGGATTATTCGACTTGCTATAGCCCATCAGTTATGAACAAATCTGCAAAAGCAAATGAAATCGATTATAAAGAGGGTATCTTTGTGGGATACCGTTATTTTGATGCATTTGATGTGACGCCTCTATTTCCTTTTGGCTTTGGTCTAAGCTACACATCCTTTGACATGGAATTAGAATATTTGGAAGCAAGCTGGATGGCTGTGGTATTGCGTTTGAAAGTTACCAATACTGGTGACTACGCCGGCCGACAGGTTGTTCAATTGTATTGCAGTCAGCCTCAGGGAAATGTTGAAAAGCCATATCAGATTCTTTCAGGATTTGGCAAGACTGGAAAGCTTAAGCCAGGTGAATCTGAGGAAATGACAATAAAGATTCCAATAATGGCATTGTGCTCATTTGATGAGGAGAGCACCGCATGGGTAATGGAAAAGGGAGACTATCTCTTTAGACTAGGTTCAAATTCAAGAGATACAAAGCTTTGTGCTAAGGTTGTTCTGGATAGAATGACTATTATCAAAAGAGTTACAAATGTAATGGAACCTACAAAGGAATTGAAATTCCTATCACCATCTCCTAGAGCAGAGGAAGATACAGGCTATATAAAGGTAGCTTCATTATCAGGGGACGATTACAATTCAGAAAATAAATATGTTCCGGTAAAACAGGAGGTTACAACCTATCTTACAGAAGGCAGCAAGTATGCTTCTTATGTAAATGAGAATCCATACAGTATGCCTACTAGGGTTCATGAAAATCTGGAATATATCAAACCGTGTGGCTCAACAACATTGTTTGATGTTATTAAAAATAAAGTATCAATGGAGGAATTTGTTTCTTCATTATCACCGGAAGTATTAGCCCGCATAGTGGCTGGCGAATGTGGCGAGTCAAAAGTAGAAAGCGAGAATCGCTTCAATTTTGATATTATTCATGAAAAGAATAAGCTTGGAATATCCGCAAGAACCACATCACAGTTTGCAACTACACTTGGTATTCCAGGGGTAACATTTGCTGATGGGCCATCAGGTCTAAGAATCGAAGGGGTGGCATGCACATGTTTTCCTTCTCCTATGAATATGGCCCAGACCTGGGATATGTCTGCAATGGTTCGTATGGGTAGAGTGTATGGAAGGGAGATGGAATATTACAATATAGATTATTGTATTGCACTAGCTCTTAATATTCACAGAAATCCTATGAGAAATAGAGCCTATGAATTTTATTCTGAGGACCCTTTGCTTGCAGGAATACTTGGCGCGGGATTTGCTATTGGCGTTAAGAGATATGAAGGCCGAGATGTCATTATGAAGAATGTGGCCACTTATAATCAGGAAAGTGGTACTTCGGATGTAAATATTAATGTATCAAGACAGGCTTTTGGCGAACTTTATCTTCGTCCATTCTCTGCTTGCCAAATGGTAGCTGCACCAGCAGGTCTGTTAAATTCTGGTAACAGGATTAATGGGCTTTATGCTTCATCTCAAAGAGGATTGAATACAGATATTATTAAAAGCGACTGGGGTTCTACTGGAATGGTACTTTCAGATTGGGCTTCTAAATCAGAAAAGGCTTATGATTTGCATGCAGGTTGTGATTTGATTATGCCAGGCTTCGATCCAGATCATATTCTTGAAGCAATGATTAAAACAGCTCCTACATTTGAGGCAGATGGATATGTAACTGTTGTAAACAAGAATTATGTTTATAATGAGCCAATGATTACATACGAAAAATGGGGGTCATTCCTTTTGGACAAGAGTGGCGATGCGCAAGTATCAACAGTAGTCGCTGCTGATGCTCAGATAAGTGAAAAGGTATTATCACTTGAAAAGCAAGGTCTCTGCAGTATAAAAACACAGGATGACGGAAGCAGACTGATTACCTATAAAGGTATTGATAGAGGTGCATATTTAGCCCTTGGAGAATTACAACAGGCGGTTATGAATGTTTTGGGTACTATAAAGAATTCAGCATCAATGAAAAAGTTGATGGAAAACGCTATAAATTAGCATTTTTTACTTTAAAAAAAATACAGCCTAATATAAAATAAAAAGGTCGTGGGCAATTATATATTGTCCACGAGTTTTATTTATTTTAATTAAAGAAAGGAAGTATTTTATGTTAGCAGAAATACTAGCTATAGTAATTTTTATTGCTATGTTTGTCCTTATTGTTTGGGATAGATTTCCTAAGCATTACGTTACTCTTGGGTGCGGAGCCCTTACCAGCATTTTTGTTTTTGGTGTTGGAATGAGAAGCGTAGAGGCATTTGTTAACACTCTGGCGATAGGAGGTATTTTCAAACCATCTTTTTGGTATGAAGCAGGAGAATCTGCAGAGCAGACATCAGGCGTCAACTGGGCTACAATCATTTTCCTATGGGGAATGATGATCATGGTTGAAGGAATGGCTGAAGCAGGATTCTTTGATTGGCTTTGCCTTAAGATCGCAAAGCTTGCTCACTTTGAGCCAGTTAGAATATTCGTTGCATTTATGATTCTTTCATCTGTACTTGCAATGTTTATCGATTCAATTACAGTAATTTTGTTCCTTGCAGCAGTTACTATCAGATTGGCTAGAACACTTAAGTTCAATCCAATCCCAGTAATTATGGCAGAAATCTTCTGTGCCAACCTAGGCGGAAGTGCCACTATGTGCGGAGATCCACCAAACATCATCATTGGTACATCATTGGGATACTCATTCTCAGATTTCGTAATGAACACAGGTGCAATCGGTGCATTATCACTTGTAATCATCATTCTCTATTTCTATTTCACAATGAGAAATAGATTACAGGATCCTGCAGACAAGGTTGATCCATCTACTATCGATGTTGAAATCAAAATCGATAACATGAAAGAGTTTTTAACAAGTACTATCATTTTTGCAACAGCAGTTGTATTGCTTGTTACACATGCTACAACAGGACTTACAGTAGCATTCATCGGTACATTTATTGCAATCATCACACTTGCAACTTCAGGACGTAAGGCTTGGACTCTTCTTAAGAGAGTCGACTACTACACATTATTATTCTTCATTGGACTGTTTATCGTAGTAGGCGGTCTTGAGGAGACTGGCGTACTTGTTGTAATTGCAGAGTTTATTGCAAAGGTATCAGGCGGAAACGCTTACCTCATGATTGCAATCATCCTTTGGGTAAGTGCTATCGCATCAGCATTCATCGACAACATTCCATTCTCAGCAACAATGATCCCTGTTATCAGAACATTGGCTGCCACTACAGGTGTTGATTTGTCTACAATGGCATGGACACTTGCAATCGGAACAGATATCGGTGGAAGCATGACACCAATCGGTGCCAGCGCAAATGTTGTTGGTATCTCTACAGCAGGTAAGGAAGGTTATCCTATCAGCTGGGCTACATACTGTAAGGAATTAGTTCCAGGAACAATCATTGTTCTTGCAGTATCTATGATTAGCATTTTTGTAAGATATTTCTAAGGTTTATAAACTCGACTTCTTTGCTTGAATCAATTAGAATATAAGTATAAAACAATACTGAAGGGGGAAACTTATGGGGCAGTTTATTATTTCAGTAGGTAGAGAGTATGGAAGCGGCGGACACGAAATTGCTTCTAGATTGGCAGAAAAGTTTAATGTGCCACTTTATGACCGCAACATGCTTGATCATTTAGCGGAAAGAAATGGTATAGATGCTGAGGAGCTTCACAAGCACGAAGAAACCAAGCGTCAGGGATTGACCAGGACGGTTAGAGGACATTCTTCAAGTGTGCAGGACCAGATCGCTCAGCTACAGTTCGACTTCATCAGAAAAAAAGCTGAAAGCGGAGAAAGCTTTGTTGTGGTTGGACGTTGTTCAGAAAATGTATTGAGAGATTTTCCTGGACTTATTTCTATTTTCGTCAGAGGTGAAGAGGAGGCAAAGACAGAACGTATCTGTCGATTGTACAAATTAAATAAGCTTGAAGCCAAAGCAAAGATGTTCAGACATGATAAAAAACGTAAGGCATATCACAACTACTATTCAAAAATGAAATGGGGCGACAGTAGAGGATATGACTTCTGCGTGAATAGCTCGCTTATGGGTGTAGAGGCAACAGCGGACGCCTTGTACGCAATGATTTCAGAGTATTTAAAGAACAAAGCAGAGCAGTAAAGTTTAGGGGATATGGGGAATAATGTATAGTGTTTTTTTAGTTGAGGATGAGATTGTCATTCGAGACGGATTAAAGGCCAGCTTCCCATGGGAGCAATATGGCTTTGCATATGTTGGTGATGCCGCCGATGGGGAGGTGGCATTACCTCTTATTAGGCAGACAAAGCCTGATGTGTTAATCACAGACATCAGGATGCCTTTCATGGACGGAATCTCTCTGTCCAAAATGATCAAAAAGGAACTTCCTAATACAAGAATCATTATCATCAGTGGTTTCGATGATTTTTCTTATGCCCAGGAGGCAATCAGCATTGGTGTAGATAATTATCTTTTAAAGCCTATCACAAAGGATAAGCTTGGGGATGTTATGAATGATGCCAAATCAAAGCTGGACAAAGAAAATGAGCGAGACAAATATCTAGATCAATTCAAAGCGGAAAGTCAGGAATACGAACAGTTCGCCAGAGTCAGATTTTTTAATCAATTGGTTAGTGGAACTATGTCCGTTTCAGAGGTTTATGAGAAGTCAGAGGAGCTAGGTCTTTCTTTGGATACTACTCATTACAACCTGGTTCTTTTGGATTTTACCCCAATGACAGGAATGCATACAGCACCAGTGTATTCAAAGCACATGGCTCGTTTGTCAGAACAGCTGATGCAGTATCTAAAATGCTGCCCAGAATACATTGTGTTCCATTGGAATATGGATACCTATGCGATTATTGTTAAGGGCGATGAATCCACAATCGAAAGTAATACAACTAATTTAATAGAAAATATCAATCGTAGATGTATGGTCTATGATGATGAAATACATTGGTATTTGGCACAAAGTGGTGTGATAACTAGACTGTCGGAGTTTGCAAAAGCCTGTCAGCAAGCAAACAAACGACTTAGCTGCCGATTTATTAATCCGGATGGTCATATCTTCACAGAGCAGGATGTGGAGGCGATGCATACATTTGGCGAGGATAGTGCCAATACAATTGACCAGCGTCTTGTTATGCTTTTTTTGGAAAATGCAGGTGAATCAGAGATAGATGATTTCCTTGATAACATAGTAAATCAGCAGACGAAAAGTGCATTGAGTTCTAGCATATTCTGTAAATATTTTGCTATGACTATGTACATGTGCGTTTGTGATTATCTGAAAAAACTTGGTGTTGATTCAGATAATGTTTTGGATTCAAGCACAAGAGGAAACTTGGAAAGGGTTACAAGTGACTCAGTATTGAATGTTGTTTCGGATATGTTTAGAGCAGCTATTGCAAAGAGAAAGGACTTGGTAGGAAATCAGTCGAAGTCACAGCTTTCTGCGGCAATTAATTATGTAAACGAGCATTACTGTGATTCAAGCTTGAGCCTTAATGAGGTGGCAAAGGAAATAAATATTTCTCCAAGCTACTTATCTGCAATGTTTTCAAGAGAAAATAAAACTACCTTTGTTGAATACATTACATCAAAGCGCATGGAGCATGCCAAGGAATTGCTTTTAAATACTAAGGAGAAAACATCTGCAGTAGCGGAAAAGGTGGGCTATAAGGACCCACATTACTTTAGTTATATTTTCAAGAAAACTTATGGAATTAGCCCTAAGGAATTCAGAGCGAAAGGGCAGGGAGTATGAGTGTTGAAGTGACAAACAAAAAGCAAAAGCCTTCAATGAGCGTTATGCTTAGAAGGTTAATAGTGGTTATTTTTGTACCTATGAGTATCGTAATTGCGGTACTCATAGGTCTCTTATGTTGGAATGCTTTTCAATATAGAACCATTCTTCAAAATGTTACAGCTGCATCTGCATTCAACCAGGATTTCAAAAGTGATGTAGATTTAAAAATGTTCTACTACGTTAGTGATAGCGCCTATGCAGATGGAAAGCCAACAGAAGAGGTTGAAAAAGCCAGGGAGCTGGCGGAGCGGCTTTTGGAGCAAACCACAGAAAAAGACAGTATTGATTCCATAGAATCGGTGCGAGATTTGTGCATAACCTTGGAAACCAGAATGGAAGAGGTGGATAATGCTGAGACCTATGATGAGGGAATGACTCAGCTGGAAAACAATATCTATATTCTGACTGATTTGATTCAGACCTATATGTACGATTACCTGTATTATGAATCAGTTCATCTTAGTGAGCTTCAGGAAGAGATTACCACGCAGGTTGAGTACATTCTTATAGGAACAGTTGCGCTGTTCGTAATAGTGGTGTTCCTGATTATCTTTTACGTTGCAAAGACTACAGAAGCCATCACTTCACCTCTCACAAAGCTGGCAGGTCGCGTGAACGATATTACAAATGGAGATTTCGAACCAAAGACGCCTGTTGATGCAGCCCAGGCAGAAATACAAACTCTGTCAGATGGTTTTGAGGAGATGGTTGGAAAGCTAAATACTCTTATTCAGGAAAATAAGAGGGCTGAGCGAAGAAAGCGACATGCAGAGCTTGAACTTTTGCAGGCTCAGATTAATCCTCATTTTTTGTATAATACTTTGGATACAATCATCTGGTTAATCGAGGCTGATAAAAAAGAAGAGAGTATAAAGATGGTTAGTGATCTTTCTGATTTCTTCCGTTTTTGCTTAAGCCGAGGAAAGGATATCATCTCTCTTCAAGAGGAAGAAAAGCATGTCCTCAGCTATTTGGCAATTCAGAAAACTAGATATCAGGATAGAATGGATTATCAGGTAAATATTCCTGAAAGTCTTTATGGGTACTCGGTACCAAAGCTTACGCTTCAGCCACTTGTTGAAAACAGTATTTATCATGGAATAAAGCTTCAGCGCGAGAAGGGCTCAATAAAAGTTGAAGCGGTGGATTTGGATGACAGAATTGAGCTTGTAGTAAAGGACAATGGTGCAGGCATGACGGAAGAACGATTGCAGGAGATGAGGGCTGCAATCGTAAATGGGGAAAAGATAGGATTTGGTCTGCGCACAGTTCATGAGCGAATGCAGCTTTTGTTTGGCGAGGAATATGGACTTACAATTTCCAGCACAGAGGGTGTTGGAACCACAATCACTGTAGTCATTCCAAAACAGAAGCATGATGAGAAGGGGATAATCAATGTTTAGGAAAAAGAGGGTTTTAAGCTTTATATTGGCTTGTATAGTTTTAGCCACATTTATCAGTTGCGGAGCCTCCAAAAAAAGTGAAGTGACGGAGGATGAAAGCTCAGATTTGATTGTGGTAGGTTTTTCTCAGCCAGGAGCAGAATCAGCGTGGCGAGTAGCCCTTACTGATTCAGTTAAGGAAGCTTTTTCTGAGTCGAAGGGGTACAAGCTGATATACAAGGATGGTCAGTCAAAACAGGATAATCAGATTCGCGATATTCGTACCTTTATTCAGCAGGGGGTGGACTACATCATCCTTAGCCCTATAGTCGAAACTGGCTGGGATACTGTTTTATCAGAAGCAAAGCAGGCAGGGATTCCTGTAATAATTTGCGATAGAAACGTCAATGTTTCTAATGAAGCATTGTACACAGCTTTTGTAGGTTCTGATTTTAAATCTCAGGGAGAGGCAGCTGTTTCTTATCTGGAAAAGATGTACGATTCTGATGGAGATGGTGTGACCGAGGATTTGAATATAGTTCATATTCAAGGAACCCTGGAATCATCTGCTCAGCTAGGTAGGTCCAAGGCTTTGGCAAAAGCTATGGAGGAGCACAGCAATTGGAACATAATAGCAGAAGACTGCGGTGAATTTACTAAAGCAAAAGCCAGAGAAATAATGGAAAATACATTGGAGGAAGTAAATCCAAGTGATATAGATGTGCTTTACTGTGAAAACGATGAAGAGGCAATGGGGGCCATTGCAGCACTCAATGAGGCTGGAGTAAAGTACGGTGTAGGAAGTAAAATCACTGTGGTTTCATTTGATGCCACAAGAAATGCATTGGAACTTTGCATGAACGGGCAGATAAATTTTGTAGTGGAATGCAATCCTCTGCAGGGCCCATATCTTTACAACATAGTAAATATGTTAAATCAGGGAAAGACAGTTCCTAAAATAACTTATGTTGATGAGAATACCTTTACACCTGATGAATTAACAGAGGACTACATTCAAAATAGAAAATATTAATTAGCCTTAAATGGAATGGTGACAGATTTGCTGTTGCCATTCTTTTTTATTTCTATAATCGCGTTAGCGCATTCCTTACCCAAGGATTTGGATGGGGTCAAGCTTGATGTGAAAATAGGAAATGTTCCATCTCCGGTGATGTTAGGATCGTCCACATAAACAGCTGATACTGTATCATACGCATATTTCAAAAATCGATTTATGCCGGCATTGGTACGAGAGTTAACACCCTGAGGATCATGATAGTTACAAAAATGATAGCTGTTATCTATTATTTCAAGATTGGCGTCGCGGATGGCGTCAGTAAATCCGGAGAAGGCCTGGATGGAAGAGTAGTTGTCATTAACAAAAATTCCACCAAGCTTTTTGTGGCCACGATTAATAAGATGACGAGCCATTTGGTAGCCGCGGCCATAATTATCCGTAGAGATAATTACAGGATTATAAATAGCTGAAGGTGCAGTATTAATGAAAACAATAGGAAGCTGGCGTTTGCATTGAAGCTGGAGCAAATCAACATTAGTTGATGGGAAATTGGAACGGGCCATCATAATAATAAGCCCTGCATAAATATCATTCATAAGAAGCTGCAGGTACTGGCGCTCCAATTGATAACTATTTTGTGTGCTATGAAATTCCACTTCAAAACCATTTTTCATAAGCATAGAGCTGATATCAGAAAAAACATCGGTAAAAACTGCATCCTTATTGTTTGGCAAAAGCACCATTACAGTTTTGCTTTTGGAATTGTCGCTTTTGGCGATTACCGTATTTCCGCTACCCCAATGTTTATCGATGATACCCTGCTCCACAAGCAAATCCAAAGCTTGCCTTACTGTGGAACGACTGACATTATATTCTTTTGCTAATTCTACCTCAGTAGGAAGTTTTGAGCCGATAGGGTATTTATTTTCCAGTATGTCATTGTTTAATTTATTTTTTAATGAAATGTATTTTGGAATCATAAAATTTCACCTTTAATCATAAGAGTTTCTACGTTATCTATAAAAATTCTAACATATGTCAATGAAAATTGGTATGAAATTTATCAATAGTGAAAACATACCAATCATAAATTTTCCACATTTATTTCAAAAAAATTTCACTGTAAAAACGAAGAACAGGGAAATGTTTGTGAATTGGTATTGGAAAAAATAAAAATTAAAATATTGGTACTATCGCATTCTTAGAAAGCCTTGAAATTAGGGTGATTTTATTGTTGCTTATTTTAGCCTTTGCTAAATTAATTATAGAAAATAAAAAAACAACCAGGAATAAGGGGCCTGGTAAGGAGAAGGAAGGAGAAAAACCTTATGAAAAAAAGAATAGTAGCAGGAATGCTCGTAAGCCTTATGGCTGCATCAATGGTAGCTTGTGGTGGCGCATCAGACACAGCTTCAACAGATACAACATCTGACACAGCTGCAGCTGAGACAACAGAGGATGCAGGAGATGACGCAGCAGCAAGTGGTGATTTAATCACAGTTGGATTCGCACAGGTTGGTCATGAGTCAGATTGGCGTACAGCTTCAACAAACTCAGTACAGGCTGCATTCTCAGAGGAGAATGGATATGACCTCCAGTTCGTTGATTGCGATAATGACTCAGCAACACAGATCGAAGCAGTTCGTCAGTTCATCCAGGATGATGTTGATTACATCGTAATCGATCCTATCGTTTCAACAGGTTGGGACACAGTTCTTACAGAGTGTGAGGATGCTGGTATTCCAGTAATCGTTATCGATAGAACAATTGATGATTCAGACAAGTATGTTTCATGGGTTGGTTCAGAATTCATGAACGAAGGTCTTGCAGCTGGTACATGGTTAAAGGATTATGCAGCAGCTAAGGGCATCTCAGACCTTAACATCCTTGTAATCGAAGGTTCTAATGGTTCATCTGCTCAGATCGGACGTACAGATGGATTCAAGAAGATCGCTGATGCTGAAGGTTGGACAATCCTTGATTCACAGGATGGTGACTTCACACAAGATGGTGGACAGCAGGTTATGGAATCATACTGCAAGTCTTATGAAGGCAAGTTCAACGTAGTTGTATGCCAGAACGATAATGAAGCATTTGGTGCTATGGACGCTATGAAGGCAGCTGGTGTTTCTTATGGTGTAGACAAAGACGTTATCCTTATTTCTTTCGACGCTTGCAAGGCAGGTCTTGAGTATGTAGAGTCAGGCGATATCAATGCAGACTTCATGTGCTACCCACTTCAGGGTGAGTATTGTGCAGACATCGTTCAGCAGCTTGAGTCTGGTGCAACAGTTGCAAAGCAGACATTCATGACAGAGCCATGGTACGTTGCTGAGGATATCCTTTCAAGCATCACATATACAAACAATGCTGGTGAAGAAGTTACAGAAGATCTTGTAGTTGTAACAGACGCAGCATCACAGGCATCATACTAAAAAAGGTAAGAGAGAGGGGAAGGGCAATTCCTTCCCTTTCTTTAAAATTTAAACCAGAAGTGGAGAAAGAACATGGATGAAAATTTACTGATTACAATGCGAGATATCTCTAAGTCCTTTCCCGGAGTTAAGGCATTAGATCATGCACAGTTTACTCTCAGAAAGGGAGAGATACATGCACTGATGGGAGAAAATGGTGCGGGAAAATCAACACTTATTAAGGTGTTGACTGGTGTATATTCTCTTGATGCAGGTGAAATCCACGTAGCTGGAGTTGATGGACCTGTAGTTAATCATTCAACATTAGAAGCCCAGGAAAAGGGCATTGCAACAGTTTATCAAGAAGTAAACCTCTGTCCAAACCTCACTGTTGCAGAAAATTTATTTATCGGCCGTGAGCCAAAAACAAAAATTGGAACCATCGATTGGCGAACAATGAACAAGAGAGCCAAGGAAATAATGGATGGTTTGGAAATTAATATTGATGTAACTATTGCTCTTGAAAATTATTCTCTTGCAATCCAGCAGATGATAGCTATTGCAAGAGCTGTAGATATGGACTGTAAAGTTCTAATCCTTGATGAGCCAACATCATCACTTGATGATAACGAAGTAGAAAAGCTCTTTAAGGTAATGCGTGACTTGAAAGCAAAGGGAGTTGGAATAATATTTGTAACTCATTTCTTGGAGCAGGTATATGAGGTATGCGATACCATCACTGTTCTCAGAAATGGTGAGTTTGCAGGAGAGTATACAGTTGAGGAGATGCCACGTGTCAAGCTTGTAGCGGCAATGCTTGGTAAGGATTTCGATGATCTGGCATCTATCAAAAGGGAAGGGGCAGAACACACATCTGATGAAGTTGTTGTGGAAGCCAAAGGCCTTAGCCATAAGGGAACAATCAAACCATTTGATTTTGAAATCAAGAAAGGTGAGGTTGTTGGTGTTACAGGACTTTTGGGATCTGGTCGTTCAGAAATGGTTCGTTGCATCTACGGTGCTGATAAAGCTCAAACTGGTACTCTGAAAATGAACGGCAAAAATCTTAATGTAAAAGAACCTCTTGATGCTATCAAAGCAGGCATGGGATATTTGCCAGATGATAGAAAGGCGGACGGCTGTATAGGCGACCTTTCAGTAAGGGAGAATATAATTCTTGCCCTTCAGGCTAGAAACGGAATGTTCAAAAAGATTCCAGTTGCAAAACAAAATGAACTTGCAGATAAGTTTATCGACATGCTTCAAATCAAGACAGCATCTCGTGAAACTCCTATTAACCAGTTGTCAGGTGGTAATCAACAAAAGGTTATCCTTGCAAGATGGTTATGCACACATCCTGATTTCTTAATTTTGGATGAGCCAACCAGAGGTATTGATATCGGAACAAAGACAGAGTTCCAGAAGTTGGCTTTAAAATTTGCGGAAGAAGAGGGAATGAGTATTGTATTTATTTCCTCTGAAATTGAAGAAATGCTTCGTACATGCTCAAGAATGTACGTAATGCGCGATGGCGCCCAGGTTGGAGAAATTACTGAAAATCTTAACCAAGAAACAGTCATGGCAGCCATAGCAGGAGGTGCAGAATAATGGAAAACTTTAAGAAATTAACAAAACAACCACTATTCCTACCAATCTTCTGTATGATTTTGGTTTTGCTTATCAACTTGATTAAGAGCCCTGCATTCTTTTCAATCAAGATACAGGATGGTGTTTTGTTTGGACGTTTAATCGATATTTTGAACCGTGGTTCAGAAATCGCAATTCTTGCAGTAGGACAGACACTTGTAGTTGCTGTTTCAGCAGGTACTGATATTTCCGTAGGTTCAGTAATGTCACTATCAGCATGTAGCTGCTGTATGTTACTTGCAGGATATGGAAACAACTCAGTAAACGAGCTTATGGTTCCAATGGGAATCGGAATGCTTTTTGGTGTACTTATGGGTGGTGTCTGCGGTGCAATGAACGGTGCCCTGGTATCCAAACTAAAGATACAACCAATGGTTGCAACGTTGATTTTATTTACGGCGGCACGAGCAATCGGTTTGTTACTTTGCAACAACCAGATTACGTATATACGATATGAGCCATACAAATATTTAGGTAACTTCCTTCCGGGATGTCCAATACCTACACCAGTATTTGTGGCAGCTTTAGTAATCTTAATTGTAACTATACTTTTGAAAAAGACAGCACTTGGTCTTTATATCCAGTCAGTTGGTATCAACAGCAGAGCAGCTAGAATTTCTGGTATCAACTCAGATGTAATTTGCTTTATCTGCTACCTTGTTTGTGGTATCTGTGCAGGTATCGCAGGTATTGTAGCTTCATCAAGAATCTACTCAGCAGATTCAAACAACATTGGTCTTAACTACGAATTGGATGCCATCCTTGCAGTAGCACTTGGTGGCAACTCACTTGGTGGTGGTAAATTTAACCTTGCTGGTTCAATCATTGGTGCTTACACAATCCAGGCAATTACAACAACACTTCTTGCTATGGGTGTTTCAACTGATAAGGCTCCAGTGTTTAAGGCTATCATCGTTATCATAATCGTAGTAGTGCAGGCTCCTGCATTCAAAGCCTACATGGCAGCAAGAAAGGCCCAGAAGGCTCACATAAAGGAGGCAGCATAATGAAGACGAGAAGAAAATTAGATCCAAATACAGTTTTAATATTTATCACAATCGGCCTCTTCATATTTATGTATATTGTAGGCTGCCTGATTTATCAGGATAAAGGTTTTGGAAACTTACAGACATTCCTAAATATCCTCATCAACAATGCAGGTCTTATCTGTGTAACCTGCGGAATGACATGCGTAATGTTGACTGGTGGAATTGATATTTCCGTAGGTTCAGTCATCGCCATGGATTGTATGTTACTTGTTTATGGTATGACAGAATGGCACATGGGGGCAGTTCCGATGGTAATTCTTGTTCTTGTAATCGGCCTAGTATTTGGCGCAGTTCAGGGATTCTTAGTTGGATATTTAGAGATTCAGCCATTCATTGTAACCATGGCGGGCATGTTCTTTGGAAGAGGTATGACAGCAGTTATCTGCTCAGGTCAGATTTCTATTACAGAGGCTGACAACCCAGTATTCTATGCATGGGCAAATTCAAAAATTAATCTTCCAGAGTTCCTTGGAAAGGTTAACAAGCATGGTAAGGTAGTTGTTCCTTACATGAGACCAACAGTTATTATTGCCCTTGTTGTACTTGTACTTATCTTCTTGATGTTAAAGTACACAAAGTTTGGACGTAATCTTTACGCTGTTGGTGGCAACCAGACATCAGCAACAATGATGGGCTTGAATGTTAAAAAGACAAGAATGCTTTCACATATTCTTTCTTCATTCCTTTGCTCAATCGGTGGTATCCTATACTGCTTGAACACAATGTCAGGTTCAGTTAACCAGGCAAAGGGTCTTGAAATGGATGCTATTGCATCAGCCGTTATTGGTGGAACACTTCTTACAGGTGGTGTAGGAAATGTAATCGGATCACTCTTTGGTGTTCTCATCAACGGTACAATTACAGTACTAGTTAATACAAATGGAAAGCTCCTTTCTAGCTGGGCAAACATAGCAACGGCAGCACTCCTTTGTATTTTCATAATCCTTCAGTCGGTATTTGCCTTAGTTAAGGCACGCCGCAATAAGTAACTTTCTTTTTCTAACAAAATCCTTCAACATGGAAAAGGCGGGCGCGTTCTGTGTCTGCTTTTTTCATGTTTATTCACTGTTATTTCATATTATTTCCACTGAAAATGAAGTATTATATATTTGACAATGATGTTTTTTAGAGGAGAAAAACATGGCTAAAAGTGATTTTAAAGATAGTTTAAAAAAGCAAATGCTTACTATGACGTTAGTTCCTGTAGTATTGCTTACTGTGGCAATTATTGTGACAAGTGTAAGTATTGTAAGAGCGTCAATCACTGACCAGATTGAGGATGAATTAATTCATGATGCCGAATTGATTGGCTTTGTTTTTGATGAATTTTATGTTGGCGATTATAGAATAGAAGAAACAGGCGAAGAAGGGGAAATAGAGATTTATAAGGGCGAACAAAAATTAAATGGTGATGGCACCCTAATTGCAACCATGTCAGAATTCTTGAAAATAGATGTTTCTATTTTTATAGAGGACACACGAATACTTACAACTCTTAAGGATGATGATGGTAATAGTGCCATGGGTACAAAGGCTGCAGCAGTTGTTAAAAACGAAGTTTTGAAAACTGGTGAAAGTGTATTCTATGATAATGTGGTTGTATATGATAAGAAGAGCTTTGCATACTATACAGCCTTAAAGGATGATAAAGGTGAAAGTATCGGTATGATTGCTGTATGTCGTTCAGCGGAAGATGTTCAAGAAGAGGTCTTCAGATATGTGCTTCCTATTATTGGAATATGCGTGGTAGTAGCAGTCTTCTTTGGATTCATTATTGTTCATGGTGGAAATAAGCTGGCAGGTAGAATTTTTAAAATGGATAAATATATGAATCGTCTAGCAAGCGGAGAATTCGATTATGAAATGCCACGTGAGCTTATGTCAAAAGATGACGAGATAAAGCATCTTGCCACAGATGGAAAACGAATGGCAGGCTCATTAAAGAAGCTCGTAGAATATGATGCTCTTACTGAGCTCAACAATCGTCGTTCAGCTGATAAGAAGTTGGAAGAAATCAGAGTGAAGGCAGTGGAACTGGGAAATAAGTATTGCGTCTGTATTTCAGATATCGATTTCTTTAAAAAGGTTAACGACACCTATGGCCATGAAATTGGTGATGTGATTCTTAAATCAGTGGCAGACAAACTGAAGGCCGGCATGGTAGGCAAAGGCTTCTCAGCACGTTGGGGTGGTGAGGAATTCCTTCTCATTTTTGAGAACCGGGAGCTGGATATCGCCAGAAGAGAGCTTTCCATGATTATGGATGAGGTTCGCACTATTTATATTCCAGACACAGATCGTCAAATCACTATGAGTTTTGGACTTACCGCTCTTGTCCCAGGTGAAACCACAGATGAAACCTTGAAGCGCGCCGACGACAATCTTTACGAAGCCAAGGAAACAGGCCGTAACCAGATTATATGTAAATAGTGAATGGAATAAAAGGTGCTAGATATTATGAAATTAAGAAACGTACTCATAGTAGTAAAAGATATAGAAGCTTCAAAGAAGTATTATCATGATTTGTTTGGCTTGGATATGCTTCTAGATAATGATGGCAACATGATTCTGACAGAAGGCTTGGTTCTTCAGGATGAGAAGATATGGAACAGTTTTATTAATAAGGATATAGTTCATAGAAATAATTCCTGTGAATTATATTTTGAAGAAAGGGATATTGAGGCTTTTATTGAAAAGCTGGAAAAGTTGTATCCTGATACTATATATGTGAATAAGTTAATGACACATAGCTGGGGACAAAAGGTTGTGCGTTTTTATGATCTAGATGGCAATTTGATTGAGGTTGGTACACCAATTTAGATAATTATATACATAGACTTGACTCTAATTGGAAACCGTGATAAGCTAACTGAGTTTTTGAAAAAAGTGTGAAATATGTAATGAAAGGAATAAGGTTAGCATGAGAATTAGAGATTTTATCGAAGAGTTAAGTCAGTATGATCAGGATATTGAGCTTGTAATAGATGTAGATGGAACTTTTGTTACTCCATCAGTTAATAGAGAAGTTGTTCATTTTAAGCATGATTTTTCGGGAATCGCATTTAAGGATGAGGCAATTGTTCTCGCAAAGCGTAAATAGTATATATTTGAATTCAGGGTCTGGCGAAAGCCAGACCTTTTTGTGTGTCTTATAAAGAGTAGATAAATAAGATTTTTTATATTGTTGTATAGAGATAAAAAAGATATTATGTAACTATAGGGAGGATAAATGATGGAAACAATTTTAAATATCATTACCACGGTCTGTGGCAAAATACAGGTAGTGTCCGATTTATTCTGGGATTTCCCAACAAATTTTGAATGGTATGCAAACATACCTATTCTGGGCAACTTTTCACTGGCAATTATTCTTTTGATTGGTTCAGGAATCTATTTTTCAATCAGACTAAAGTTTATTCAGGTTAGAAAGTTTAAGAGAGGAATAGAAGTTTTAAAGACCAGCAAGGCCAAGACTGGTATCTCACCACTTGCTGCTTTCTTCCTTTCAACTGCTATGCGAGTAGGACCAGGAAATATCCTTGGCGTTACAGGCGCAGTATCAGTAGGTGGCCCTGGCGCACTTCTTTGGATGTGGATTTCTGCATTCTTTGGAATGTCTACAGCATTTGTAGAGTCCACACTTTCTCAGATTTTCAAAGAGAGAAAAGATGATGAATATGTAGGTGGTATGGCCTTCTATGGACGCAGACTTATAAAGAATTCTGCAATAGTTGGTGTTGTATTATCACTTATGTATATTATTTATGCATTGCTTTGCTTCCCAGCACAGGGATTTAACACAGTCTCTGCAATGGGCCAGATAGCAAGTATTGTTAGTGGGCAGGAGCTTCCAACCACACATGCTGTATATTGGATTGGCTTTGTAATTGTTATCATTGCAACTATTTCAGTTTCATTTGGTGGAACAAAAAAGATTTCAAAGGTTACTGATGTACTTGTTCCAATCATGGCAATTGTTTATGTGTTAACTGTTGTAATACTTATTGTCATCAACTTTACAAGAATTCCATGGTTCTTCTACGCAGTATTTACAGAGGCTTTCAAGCCAGAAGCAGTTTTTGGAGGAGCATTTGGAATTGCTCTTATGCAGGGTGTAAAACGTGGTCTTATGTCTAATGAGGCAGGTCAAGGTACAATCACAATGCCAGCAGCTGCTTCAGATGCAAAGCATCCATGTGATCAGGGCTGCGTTCAGGCAATTGGAGTTTTCCTTGATACAATTGTTATTTGTACACTTACAGGCTTTGTTGTAATCATGGGTCGTGTATGGCTCACAGATGCAGGTGAAGCATGGTTCGAGCTTGGTAAGCTTCCAAAGTATCTTGCCTCAGCAGCAGAGCTTACACCAGGCACAGCATTTAATGTAGTAGTAACCCTACTTATTTCGCTTTGCTTTGGACTTTTTGCATTCACTTGTTTGTTAGGATTCATGTCCTTCTCAGAAATCTGTGCAAACAGAATCAGCAGAAGCAAGGTGTTTATAAATGTGATTCGTATACTTGATATAATAGTTATCTGCTTTGGTATGCTTACATCAATCGTAGGAATGGACTTAGGTGCCCTTTGGGATTTATCGGACTTCGCAAACATTCTGATTGCATACTGCAACATTCCACTTTTATACATCGGATTTAAGTATGTTAAAAAAGCCCAGATACATTACGAAAAAGAAGATGGCACACCATTTACATCAGATGTTGTTGGCATTGATGTGAAGGTTTGGGATGAGAAAGCAAAACAATAGAATATATTTTATTTAGAAGGTACATTAAAAAAGGCTGGTCAATTTTGACCAGCCTTGATTTATTTAGTTTTATGATGGTTTTAGGTCTCTATATATGTAGATGAGCTTACAGTGGGAATGTTTTCCATATATGTGATGGATGTTCCAACCGCTGCACCTGCATTATTTGCTGAGTTAAATCCAGAACTGTATGAGCCATTCTTCCACTGCTCAAATTTATCTAATACAGCATCGTAAGTCTTAGAGGAGATGTCTGGTAAATCCTTGCCCCAAGTTCCTGTAGCCTGCTCGTAGCCCTTCTTGAAAGCATCTAAGAGCATGTCTGCCTTTGATGTATCTCCGCCAGAAAGTGCGATGGCAAAATCTACAATTCTATCAGATGTCTGGTTAACTCCCCAGTATCCATCTTCGGAAATATCTTCCTTTGCCTTTGCAATTGTTTCCTCGTCTGCTGTGAATTTACCTTCTGCAAGGAATTTCCACATATCATCCTGAGTAGCAATAGCAAATGTGCTTCCCTGACCATTAATTGTCTTCATAACAATATCTAAAAGATTGTTAATCATCTTTTCCTGGTCAGCTTTCAACTGCTGAATAAGAGCAGTTCTATCTGTCTTTTTGTAGTTGTCTGTTGTTAGTGATTGTTCATCAGATTTTTCATAAACAGCAGCTTCATCGGAAAACTTTGATGCGCTGATTTCCTGTTTTGATGCATTGAATTCAAGTGTTTCTGTAACCGAACCATCAGAATTTGTAGTCTTAGAATAGGTACCTGCTATATTAGAAGATACGCTGCTTAATGTGCTTAACTCCATAATAATAACCTCCTTGTTACTGTGGCCATGAATAAAAAACCATATGGAAATCCTTTTCCTATTCTTATTATCGGATGCTAATTGAGAAATATTTATTATTAGATTGTATTTATTTTAATACAAAATTCTTGTAAAAGTGTGGTATCTTTGTTAAAATTTATTAAGATTGAATACAAAGAACAATCAAGTACAAAATACACACAAGTACAAATTTTAATGGAGTAGTAATTTCTTTTCAATGGATAATATAGATCTTAAAGCATTAGCAAAAATAAATATCGGACTTGATGTTACAGGAATCAGGGACGATGGATATCATGAAGTAAGAATGATTATGCAGACAGTCAATCTTTTTGACAAGGTCAGCATTAAGAAGCAGGAAGGGGATGCTGTTACTATGAGCACAAACCTTCGCTTCCTTCCTGTTAACGATGACAATCTTTGCATTAAGGCAGCAAAGCTTCTAATGGAAGAATTTGATATACACACTGGTGTGCATATCAGCCTGGAAAAGCATATCCCTGTTGCGGCAGGCATGGCAGGCGGTTCTACAGATGCAGCTGCTGTAATGTTTGGAATAAATAAACTTTTTGATTTGAATCTCAGCAGAAAAGATTTGATGGAGCGAGGCGTTAAAATCGGAGCCGATGTACCATACTGTGTAATGCGCGGTACAGCTTTGGCAGAGGGAATTGGAGAGGTGCTCACACCACTTTCACCAATGGTAAAGTGCCCAGTGCTTATTGCAAAGCCAGGCATTTCAGTTTCTACAAAGCAGGTATATGAATCTTTGGATTCATGCTTTGACAATGTTAAGCATCCAGACATCGATCAGCTGATTTCAGATATAAAAAATCAGGATTTACATGCCATTTGCAACCACATGGGAAATGTACTTGAAGAGGTTACAATTCCACTACATCCAGTTATTGCTGATATAAAGAAAATCATGCTAGATCATGGAGCAGTTGGCGCAATGATGAGTGGTAGTGGTCCTACTGTATTTGGCTTTTTTGAAGACAACAAAACAGCAAAGGCAGCCAAGGAGGCACTTACTGAGAGCAAGCTGGTAAAGCAGCTTTATCTCACTACACTTTTTAACAACAAGTATTAATTAGTTTCACACATGAAATAAGGAGATTTAAACAGAATGACTGAAAATCTTACACTTCAAATGGATGATTATTTACCACTTCGCGATGTGGTGTTTAACACCCTGCGCGAAGCTATTCTTAAGGGCGAACTCAAGCCAGGTGAGAGGCTAATGGAAATGCATTTAGCTACAAAGCTTGGAGTTAGCCGTACACCTATCAGAGAAGCAATCAGAATGCTTGAGCATGAGGGACTTGCTGTTACTATTCCTCGCAAGGGCGCTCAGGTTGCTAAAATGACAGAAAAAGATTTACAGGATGTGCTTGAAGTAAGAGATGCACTTGATGCTCTTGCTGTGGTATGTGCCTGCGAAAGAATGACTGACGCTCAGTTTGTAGAGCTCAAGGAAGCTATGAAAGCATTTGAGTTAGCTACAAGAACTGATGATGTTCGTAAAATTGTTGAGGCGGATGAGGCATTCCACGATGTGATTTATGCGGCCGCTGCAAATCCTAAACTTGAAAATATAATCAATTCGGCAAGGGAGCAGATGTACAGATATCGTTACGAGTACGTAAAGAATCCATCTGTTTACGCGCAGCTTATATCTGAACATAAATCTATCATTGACGGTTTCGACAGAAGAGATGTAGATTTCCTGAAGGATATAATGCATGTTCATTTGTCAAATCAGATAAATGCTGTTCGTGAATTAATTAGAGAACAAAAATAGATTGGAAATAAATAATGACAGGAACAAAATGTAATATTAAACTTTGCTCCAAGCAAAAGATGGGCCACGAATCAGAGACTACAAATGAGGAGTATGTGGGTTCATTTATTGATAGAGGTAGTAAGCGTTACCTTTCTTATAATCGAGTTATGCCAGAGGGCCAAAAGGTAGATTGTCTAATAAGCTTTGAACACAACAAGCTTACATTGACTCAAAAAGGAGACATTCAGTCCAAACTTGAATTTGCCACAGGGGCTCGCACTAGAAATGCTTACAATACACCAATGGGCATGATGACTATTGTAGTACACACGAAACGCCTTGTAATTGAGCAGAAGGATAAGGAAATCAATCTTTTAATTGATTACGATTTGGAAGCCGGTGGGGAACCTATCAATACAGTAATAGAAATTAAAGCAACGTTAGAATAAAAATGCGCCAGGGATTAACCTTGGCGCATTTGTTTTATATATTATTCAGTAGCCATATTTTTAATTCTGTTCATGACATCTCTTACTGGTGGAATGAAAAGAATGATAAGTGTTATAGCAGCCTCAGCAAAGATGTAGATTGCATTGTAAGCAAGTGAGTAAGCTAGTGGATTCCAACCTTCCCAAGCCCATTCACCAAAGAAAATCCAACCTGAGATTACCGCAAATACGTAGCGTCCTAAAACAGCTGCGATGTAACCTTTGATAAGACCATATTTAGAATCCTTGAAGAATCCAGATAATCCAAGAGCACCGAAAGCGAGGATGTAATCAACAATAACCTGTGCTGGGAAAAGAATATAAGGATCAACAATGAGGTTTAGCAATCCATAGGCAACACCTGTGATAATTCCAACAATAGGACCAAACCAGAAACCTGGAAGGCAAGCAACAAGCATTGAAAGTAATGTAATTGAGCCACCAGTTGGGAATTTAAATACCTTAATATTAGACAAAACAAAAGCAAGTGCCATAGAAGCTGCACAAAAAGCTAGTTGCTTTGCAGTAAAAGTGATTTTTGTTTTTTCGTTAGACATGTGATTAATCATTAAAAAAATCTCCCTTCATACATCAATGCTAGGAGATTCGTCTATCGCTTCCTTACGCTGGTATTATCCAGTTCAAGTATTAAGGGTCGGTGCAAGCACCTCTCAGCATATGCGCCCCTAGCAAAATATTTAATTTCGATATAAAAATATCACTTGTAGGAAATATAGTCAATGAGAAAATAACAATTAAATTGCAGTAAATAAAACAACATTGTAGAATGTAACTATAAGAGATTTTGAAAAGATAGGATATTAAATGGTAAATACAGAAAAGATTATAGAAAGAGTAATACTTGTATCAGTTAATGAAGGGAACGAGGTTGAGGCCAAGGATTCCCTTCATGAGCTTGCAGAGCTTTGTGAAACTGCCGGTGCACAGGTTGTGGGAGAAATCATGCAGAATCTGGAGCGTAGAAACCCAGGCACATATGTGGGCTCTGGCAAGGTTGAGGAAATCGCAGATTTAATCTGGGAGACAGAGGCTACAGGTATTGTTTGCGATGATGAATTAACACCAGCACAGATGCGCAATCTTGCTGATGCGTTAGATACAAAGGTCATGGATAGAACGCTTATTATCCTTGATATTTTTGCTGCCCGTGCAGGTACAGCAGAAGGAAAAATCCAGGTTGAGCTGGCACAGCTTAGATATGAGATGACTCGATTGACAGGATTTGGTAAAAACATGTCCCGTGTGGGTGGTACTGCAGCAGGTGGCGGCGGAGCTATCGGAACACGTGGCCCTGGTGAGAAAAAGCTGGAGATGGATAAGCGTCTTATTGCTGGCCGCATTACTCAGCTGAAGAAAGAGTTAAATGATGTGGTAAACCATCGCGAGCTTACTCGTTCAAAACGCCAGAGAAATGGTGTGCCTGTAGCGGCTATTGTTGGTTACACAAATGCAGGTAAATCATCACTTTTAAATAAACTTACAGATGCAAACATCCTTGAGTGGGATGCTCTTTTTGCCACCCTTGATCCAACCACTCGTGAGCTCCTCTTGGACAATGATCAAAAGATTTTGCTCACAGACACAGTAGGATTCATCAGAAAGCTTCCTCATCATTTGGTGGATGCTTTCAAGAGTACATTGGAAGAAGCAAAGTATGCAGATTTCATTATTCATGTGGTGGATGTTAGCAATCCTCAGATGGACCGTCAGATGGAAATCGTATACGAGACTTTGGACAAATTAGGAGTTAGCGACAAACCTGTTCTTACTATTTTTAACAAGGTGGACAAGCTTGAAGATGAGTTGGATTATCACGATTTAAGAGCTGATTATACAGTACACACTTCCATTAAGACAGGAAAAGGCCTGGATAAAGTAAGAGAAATCCTGGCTACTTTGATGCGTGGAAATAAGGAATATATTGAGCGATTAGTGCCTTACACAGAAGCTGGAAGTATTGCAAAGATTAGAGAGACAGGAGAATTGATTTCAGAGGAATATCGTGAAGACGGTATTTTTATCAAGGCTTATATCTGAATTTACACAAATTTTACTTATATCATAGAAAATACTTAGACAATGGCATTCTAACATGTTATGATTATCAAGGACTAAAAAAAGAAGGATTAAGGATTTTACTTTTCGTGAAGGAAAAGTACGGTAGAAGGAGAAAATAATGACTTTAGCAGAGATATTATCACTTCTTGGTGGAGTGGGTCTATTTCTTTTCGGAATGTCGATTATGTCTACAGGCTTAAAAAACAGCTGTGGAGATAATCTTCAGGTTATTCTAGAGAAGGCTACTACAAACAAATTTGTAGCAGTCATCGTTGGTATAGCTATGACAGTATTGGTTCAGAGTTCATCTGCAACCGATGTTATGGTTATTGGTTTTGTAAATTCAGGTATGATGGCGCTTTCACAGGCCATCGGCGTTATCTTAGGTGCCAATATCGGTACAACAATCACAGCACAGATTACAGCTTTTAATATTGCTACATTTACACCATTCATTTTGTTTATTGGTGCAGTAATGTATCTTTTCATGAAGAGAGATATTGTTAAGCATTTAGGTTCTTTCTTTATGGGATTCGGTATGCTTTTCCAGGGAATCACAATCATGAAAGCATCCATTGCACCACTTGCAAATTCAGTAATGTTTAAGAACTTCCTTGCTGGATTAACAAATCCATTTGTAGCGCTTGTATTTGGTATTGCATTCACAGCATTACTTCAGAGTTCATCATCTGCAACAGTTATCTTCCAGACATTCGTTGTGCAGGGAATCTTGGACTATGACGTCGCAGTTTACTTGATTATTGGTGCCGCCATTGGTTCAGTTACACCAAACCTTTTGGCATCACTTACAGCAAACAGAAATGGTAAGCGTTCAGCTATTTTGAACCTATTGTTTAATGTAATAAGAGCAATTGTAATCGTAGTTATTATAAATGTAACACCACTTCTGACATGGATTCAGTCTACATCATCTGATCCAGCCCGTCAGATAGCTAACACACATACAATCTTCGCTATTTTAGCAGTTTGTATTATCTTCCCATTCACTGATTACATTATTAAGCTTACATACATGTTTATTCCAAAGCTTCCAGAGGAGACTCGTGCAGCAGAGGACAGACAGCTTGTATTTATGACTCAGGTCAACAATGTGCCACCAAACATGGCTATTCACCAGGCGCAGCTTGAGGCAGCCAGAATGGGTGCTATCGCAGCAGAAAACTTTGAAAAAGCTATCGACTGCTTCTTCGACTACTCACCCGAAAAGGTTGAGGACGTAGAGCAGCGCGAGGAAACAGTTAACATCCTTAACCACGCTATTCAGGATGCAATGGTTAAGCTTCAAACCCTCAACCTTACACCAGCCATGCTTCGCCGTATATCTGCAATCACAATTGCAGTTACAGATATTGAGCGTATTTCTGACCATGCTGAAAACATCATCGAGTATGCAACTCGTATGAAGAATAAAAAGACAAAGCTTTCAAAGAAGGCAGCCAAGGAACTTAAGGAAATGGCTGACAACTCTATGGAAGAGGTTGAGCTTGCCATAGATATTTTCACTTCTGAAAACTACGAGAACCTAGACAAGATTGAAAAGCTTGAAAAGAAAGTAGATAAGCAGGAGAAGCAGCTCATCAACCACCACATCGAGCGTCTCATGGAGAACAAATGCGAACCTGTTGCCGGCGTAATCTTCTCCGACATGGTTACTGACCTGGAGCGATGCGCCGACCACGCCATCAACATCGCCTACGCCCTGAAGGAGCACGCGTAGAAAAGGTAGAGTGAGACGGACAATGGAGTTTACATAATCATCTAGTCTTAACTAGTCTTTGTATTATTACTTTTGCTACTCCGCTCACTAAGAAAAATTAAAAAAGAGATATTTGTATGTATTGGCACCGTGGCACATTCAACGTCGTGTTTCAAGTGACCACTGCTGCCGCCGTCCTAGCGGCAGCTGCCAATCCATATCAAATATCTCTTTTTATTTTTCTAAGTTCACTACAAAGCAAATAGTAATAAATACAAAGCTAGTTTAAGACTGATGATTACTAAGTGTAGTGTTTGTCCGTCTCACTCATACATAAAAGCGGTGGGGAAATATCTACACTTTCGGGCCACGGAATGAGCCAACTTGTAGGCGTAACAAGTTGGCGGTTTTTATTTTGGGGTTGCACTGCGGGGGAAAGTGTAGTATATTGTACTCAATTAAATAGGAAATCTTCAGGGCAAGGTGCGAAAACGATGGTTTTCAATTCCTGACCGGCGGTAAAGTCCGCGAGCCTTCGGGCCGAACTGGTGAGATTCCAGTACCGACAGTATAGTCTGGATGAAAGAAGAAACGATATAGTAATTAAGCCCTGAGAGTAATCTCAGGGCTATTATATTGCGTACAATTAATTTTTGGAGACTTCCTAAATTTTAATAATATTTTATTTTTAGGAGGATTGAATTATGGATTCAACACAAATGACAGGACAAGGAGTAGGTAACAAGGTGCAGAGCAGAGTAAATGTAAGGAATATGACAGTGACAGCAATGCTTTCGGCAGCAGCTTTCGTATTGATGTTTTTAGATACTGCTATTCCTCTTATGCCAAACTTTATTAAGTTAGATTTATCAGAGCTTCCAGCGCTTATTGCATCTTTTGCATTGGGACCAGTGTGGGGCGTTATCGTTTGTCTTATTAAGAATCTTCTTCATTTGACAATGACACAGACTGGTGGTGTAGGCGAGCTTTCAAACTTCATTTTAGGTGCAAGCTTTGTGCTTCCAGCAGGTTTGATTTATCACAGAAAAAAGACAAAGGGGCGTGCGATTGTAGGAGCTGTTGTTGGTGCTTTGATTATGGGTGCAATTAGCTTCCCATCAAACCTTTTTATTGTTTATCCAGTGTATTATAACTTTATGTCAAAGGAAGCAATCATCGCAGCATACCAGGTAGTTGCTCCATTTGCAAAGATTAGTTCAATTGAGCAGTGCTTGTTATTCTTCAATGTACCATTTACATTTGTAAAGGGCATGATTTCAGCAATTATTACAATTTTAATTTATCAGCCACTTAGACCACTTCTCAAGGGCAATAATTAATAACTGAATATCGAAATAGCAATTTATCCCACATTCATCGCAAATTTTGTGTAGATGATGTGGGATTTTTTTTATACTATGAAATAAATTTATAGTAAGGAGAGTGGGGGAATATGGTTAAAGCACCAACAGATCCAGAAAAGAACAGGGGATTTTTCTTCACCATGAAGGAAAAAGAGTTTTATGGAAAGAGAACGGAGCTTTATCAGGATGCATGTAGATTGCCCAATAGTGCGGAAGTGACAGGAAACGTGCATGATAAAGAGATGTTGAAGCTCCTTGAAACGGTAGATGGTTTTAAAAAGCTTGTACATAGTATTGGTGTTTCCATCGAAATGGAGGACAAGAACCAATCTATAGAGTTTAGATTTCAGTTTTATGGCAAAAAGGACCAGTATGGCGGAGGAGCAAATATTTATGCGACCATTCCGGCTGATGGTTCTGAGCAGAGGCTGTATTTGAAGGGTGTTGAATGGACAGAGGATGACAATGTTCCAGGCCAGATTATTCTTACATCTGAGGATGAAAAAGCTAGAGGCTTTATTACAATGCGTTTGTATCTTAACGACGGTTTTGAGGCGCCGGAGCAGGAGGAGGAATCTCCTGTAGATGTGGCTTCAAAAGAGTATAAGGATATGATTTCAAATTCTCTGATGCAGATTGGAAATACGAAGCGCATAGGGAAACTTATTGAAAAAGCGAAAGCCGGCAAGGATGTGACAATTGCCTATATCGGCGGTTCAATCACACAGGGAGCAGGCGCCACTCCTATAAACACAGAGTGTTATGCTTATAAGTCTTTTGTTGGCTTTAAGAAGCTTCTGGGGGATGGGGACAATATTCATTATGTAAAAGCCGGTGTTGGCGGTACTCCATCTGAGCTTGGTATGTTACGATTTGATAGAGATGTTACCAATGATGGAAAGATAAAGCCGGACCTTGTAATCGTAGAATTTGCAGTAAATGATGAAGGTGATGAGACACAGGGCGACTGCTATGAGAGTCTTGTAAGAAAGATTCTTAAGCTTGATTATGAGCCAGCGGTGATTTTGCTGTTCTCTGTATTTGCAGATGATTTTAACCTTCAGGATAGATTAAAGCCAGTGGGACTCAGATATGAATTGCCTATGGTTAGCGTAAAGGATTCTGTAGTACCACAGTTTTACGATAGGTCAAAGCGCATAATAACAAAGAATCAGTTCTTCTATGATATGTTCCATCCAACAAATTTAGGTCATACTATTATGGCTGATTGCCTTGTAAACCTTATGCAGACCATTATGGAAAAGGCGCCTATAGATAAGGAGTACAATCCTGATTTTGAAGCAAGGCCTGCTATAGGAAATTCATTTGATGATGTTATTTTGGTAGATAAAAAGGATAATACAGATTTGCTTACAATCAATCCAGGTGGATTCGTATATACAGATACAGTACTTCAGTCTGTAGAGCGAGAGTTGGATTTGGAACTGACGCCAGAATTCCCATACAACTGGATGTATGATGGCAGCAAGAATACAGATAACGTATTTACGGTAGATGTAGAATGCAAAGCTCTTGTGGTTATTATGAAGGATACAGGAGAAGTAGATGGAGCCATAGCAAAAGCTTATGTGGATGGAGAGTTTGTTAGAGACTTGGATCCATATGTAAATAGATGGTGCCACTGCAATCCATTGATACTGGTAAATCAAAAGACTACAGCGGCACATCATGTTGAGATTCGTGTTGAATCTGATGATATAAGAAATAAATTTACAATCCTCGGATTTGGATTAGTAAAGTAGATTCTGTTTATTGAGGAGATCGGCGGTCAAAGCCGGTTTCCTCATAATATTGTTTTTTATCTTCATACATTCTTTCGTCTGCAAGCTTTGCAAGTGTATCTACAGTTGCAAAAGGATCTTCTTGTACAGATGCATATCCTAAAGAAATTGATATTCCGTCAATATATTTTCCCTTCCAATGTGAAAGATAATGTTTCAAATTGAAAAGTCTTCTGTTTAGTTCTGCCTCATTTGCAACTAGAAGAACTGCAAATTCATCGCCGCCCATACGGCCAATAGTACATGTGGAAGAGGTGTTGAAGGCGCGGCGCAAACATTCAGCTGTACCTATTAACAATTCATCACCGGCATCGTGCCCCAAGGTATCGTTTGTGTATTTTAGTCGGTTTACATCTATTGCCAAATAGGTTAAATCCTTTGGCAGCTTGTGCTTTTCATAATCATCAACTATAGCATAGAAAAGGCGGCGATTGCCTAGCTTTGTCATTTCATCGGTGTATGCGTAAACTTTTGCCTGGGCAAATTCTTTTTCTTCACGTACATTCAGTCCAATTCGTCGGTAAATCAATCCTACCTGAACCATAATGAAAATCATCAAATCGATGATAACAACAAGCAGGTAGTTGTAGTCGATGTGATTTACATATTGAACCAGGGCGATTCCAGCAAACAAAAGAAAGATAAAATTAGCAACGGCGATACCTGTACCGACTTTGGCTTTCTGCTCATCCTTTACAGTAGTGTATGAGTAGTAGCCTACCGTAATCATTACAAGCAAACCGATGGCGTGAGCTACATATACAACAGTACCCCATTCAATTGCTCCGATGGTAGCAAGGAAACAGCTTATCACGATAGCAAGGGCAATGATGCCGTCTATCATGTTGTCTACTTTACCGATTCGCATAAATAATGCTCGGGATAATTCAAAGAACATCATCGGCATAAGAATAAAGGTTATTACATTTAATATTGAAAATCCCGTCATATGGCCCCAAATTACAAATGGAACTCGGGTTTCATTAATAATCCATTGGGCAGATATTATGGAAAAAGCACCGGCGTAGAATAATGCTTCAAATGTAAGCTTTCTAATCAGAGCAGTACGTTTAACTATATAATAGCCGGAAACTATCATTTCTAGGACACCTGTTACCGTAAATACTACAAACAAAATCAGTGAAGGGATGTTTTCTTGCATTTGACGAATGCCATATGAAGAGCGAGTGGTGATAAAACCTTCTGTTAGTTGGGAACCATAGAGTGAATCCTGTAAATCGATAGTTACAGATATATCGCTTCCACTATATGTATATTCCAGTGGTATCCAAATCTCTTTTTGACCTATATTTGTCTTGTGCCCAAAAAGAAGATTATCTCTAGACTCTAGTATTACTTCTCCATCTATAGCTACTTCGAAAGAGTCATAATAAGCTCGCAGAACAAGCATCTGATCCCCATAAACTGTAGGAAGTGTATTGGTTATGGTGAATTCTTCATGATTTCCGTAAGGGAATGTAATCATTCTACCATTTACCTTCCAGTAATTACTGAAATAAACAGTATTCTCACGATATTCATATTTGACCTCGTTAGAATAGCAAAAACCGAAGCCTATGAATAATAGGAGTATTAAAGTATAAATAAATGCTACTAGTCTTCTAACAAATGATAAATCCATAATTTTCGCTCCTTGTGTAGCATTATATCAACAAATATAGAACTTTTAATGAACATGTTGTGAAAAATCCCATAATGTAAAATCTTTATTTTATAATAGCGTTAAATGGTAACTGTGTAATATTCTACAGTTCAAAGCGGAGGTAAAAATGGAGACTAAAAAAGGATTAAAAAGAGACAAGACAACAATAGCTGGACAACTTGGTATTTTTTCGGGATTCACAATCCAAATGTTCTTACTTGTATCTGTTATAATGTTGGTTTTTTTTGGCTTGGTATTTGCAAATATCTATAGCTTCTATAATGTCCAGTTTGTAACAGAGACATACCAGATGGAAATAAGAAAGGATGTCCAGACAATCAACAAGAGACTTCTTTTTGCACTTGCATCTAGCGATTCTGATGTTACTGCAGCGCAGAGAGAGGATCTGGAAGGAAGATTTCCAAAGATTGAGGGTTATTTCTCAACAATTTCTGCAAATTTAAATAACGAGGAATTGGGAAATCGTCTTACAACTAACTTGAAAGCGTTTGAAGATGCATCGTATGAGATGCTTGATTTGGTGGAAGCAGGCGATGCTGCTGGAGCATTGGAATATTATAATTCCACATTGAATGAGGTTTCAGAGACCCTTGCTGATTCACTGGATGAAACAGGAGAGCTTGCAGAAAACGCTGCGGCAGGAAAGTATAAAGCTATTCTGCTCATTATTGTCGCTGGAGTAGTTGTTCTTGTAGGTGGACTTTTAGTTGTAAGCTCAATCAGCAAGAAGAAGGCTAATACACTTATTAGAACTATCGAAAATGATTTGGCAGTACTTGCGAAGGCTACTGAGGAAATCGCAGAAGGCAATGTACATGTAGAAATTGATTATGAAGCAGATAATGAAATTGGCAAGGTTGTAAATCAATTAAGAACTGCTGTAGACTCATTGTCATTCTATATTGATGAAATTGGAAGCAAGATGTCTACAATGGCAAATGGCAATTTCAATATTAGCTTTGAGAAGAATTTTAATGGTGATTTCAGAGCAATTCAGACTGCTATCGAATCATTCTCTCAGCAGATATCAGATTCTATGACAGAGATTATGGAAGTATCTGATATGGTATCAGAAGGTGCAAATCAGATTGCTGGTGCAGGTCAGAATCTTGCAGATACAGTTACATCTCAGGCAAATATCGTAGAAGACTTGTCTGTTACTGTTAATGATATTACAGATCAGATTTCAAGTAATTCAACAGATGCAACACAGATTTCCAAGGAAGTTGAAGTGGTTGCACAGAATATCGTTGAAGGTAACCAGAGAATGCAGGATGTTGTTAATGCTATGGATGCAATTTCAGCATCATCTCAGGAGATTTCAAAGATTATTGATACAATCAATGCTATTGCTGATCAGACAAACCTTCTTTCTCTTAATGCTTCTATTGAGGCTGCAAGAGCAGGTGAGGCTGGTAAGGGATTTGCAGTAGTTGCTACAGAGGTTTCTCAGCTTGCTGGACAGACCGTAGAGGCTGCACAAAACACTGCAGGTCTTATTAATGCATCACTTCAGAGTGTCCAGGAAGGTATTGCTATTGCCAATGATACAGCTGAGAAGCTTAATGGTATGGTTTCTCAGGTTCAGGGAATTGCAGATAAGGTAAAGACAATTGCGGAGGCATCAAATTCACAGGCTGCTTCTGTAAAGGAAATGTCTGCAAACATTAGTGAGATTTCATCAGTTGGCCAGAACAATGCTGCTACATCTGAAGAATCACTTGCACTTAGCTACGAAATGAATGAACACGCTGATTCATTAAAGGGATTGGTTGAACGCTTTGAACTTAAAAAATAAATAGAAATTTAAATTATCAAGGACGCCTTGTAAAAACAGGGCGTCCTTATTTTTTTGAGAAAAATTATCTAAAAGATTTTATAGAATTATGTTGACTTCTAAATTTTTTTAGCTATCATAGGTGGTGGTTAATGTAAAACATTTTAACTAATTAAAATAAGATAAAAGAAAAGGAGAATATTATGTTCGAGACAGTAAAGGAAGTAATTATTGATACACTTAGCTGCGCAGCAGAGAAAGTTACTATGGAGGCAAATCTTTTTGATGATCTTGGTGCTGACTCCCTTGATGCAGTAGAGCTTTCCCTTGCAGTTGAAGAAAAAACAGGTATCACAATTGATGAGGATGCAATGGCTGAAATGAAGACAGTTGCAGATATCGTAAATTACTTAGAGGCACATAAATAATCATGGAATTAAAAGATGTAAAAGAACTATTGAAGGCATTTGATGAAAGCAATAGTTCTTATCTGTCAGTAGAAATAGACAATACAAAAATAAAGCTGAAAAAGTATTCTGAGCAGAAGGTTATTGTGGAGAATGCCACACAGGTGTGTGAACAATTATCACCTGCACAGAATAATAGTAATGTGGATAACAGCCCAGAATCCCGATTGGATGGTGAACAAGTATTGGCGCCTTTAGTAGGAGTTTTTTATGCAGCTCCTTCACCAGAAGAGGATGCTTATGTACAGGTAGGGGATACAGTCAAAAAAGGACAGGTTCTCTGCTTGATTGAAGCTATGAAAATGATGAGTGAAATCACCGCACCAAAGGATGGAGTAATCAAAAAAATCTTTGTAAAGAATCAGGATGTGGTTGAATTTGAACAGCCACTCTTCTTAATAGGAGATTAGTTATGTTTAAGCGTATTTTGATTGCTAATCGTGGTGAGATTGCAGTTCGAATAATTAGGGCCTGCATGGAAATGAATATTGAGTCAGTTGCAGTTTATTCAATTGCCGATAAAGATTCGCTTCATGTAAAGCTTGCTACTAAGAGTATTTGTATTGGTCCAGCCCGAGCAGCAGATAGTTACTTGAATATGGATGCTATTATTACTGCTGCTCAGGTTATGGAGTGCGACGCTTTACACCCTGGCTTTGGGTTCCTTTCAGAGAATTCTACATTCGTAAGAAAATGCAACGAGGCTGGAATCACATTTATTGGTCCAACTGCTGATGCAATGGATGCCTTGGGTAATAAAGCAGCAGCACGAAAAATGATGATGAAAGCAGGAGTTCCTGTAGTTCCAGGATCAGATGGTCCAGTGGCGGACTACAGCAAACTAGAAAAAATAGCTAAAAAGATTGGCTATCCTGTTTTGATTAAGGCCAGTGCTGGTGGCGGCGGACGTGGAATGCGTCGTGTCTATAAACCAGAGGATTTGAAAAAGCTTTTCGATGAAGCAAAGGCAGAAACAATGGCTTGCTTCAATGACGACGAAATGTATCTGGAAAAGTTGATATTAAATCCTAGACATATTGAATTCCAAATTTTAGCGGATGAGCACGGTAATGTGATTCATCTAGGGGAGCGCGACTGTTCAATTCAGCGAAAGAATCAGAAGCTGATTGAAGAAAGTCCATGTATGTATATAAACGAAGACTTACGAAAGTCTATGGGAAAGGCGGCAGTTGCTGCAGCAAAAGCAGCCAACTACACAAATGCTGGTACTGTAGAATTCGTCTTGGATGAAAAGAATCATTACTATTTCATCGAGATGAACACAAGAATTCAAGTGGAACATGGCGTTACCGAAGCCGTTACCGGAATTGACCTTATCAAACAACAGATTAGGATAGCTTTTCATGAGCCATTAAAAATCAGGCAGAAGGATGTAAATATCAAAGGCCACGCCATGGAGTGCAGAATAAATGCAGAAGATCCGGCAAAGAATTTTATGGCTAACACAGGCAAAATTACTTTTTTAAATGTGCCTGGAGGACCTGGAGTCAGAGTGGACACACTTTTGTACAACGGATATGAAACCAGTCCATTTTATGATTCCATGATGGCAAAGATAATTGTTCATGCACCTACGCGACTTGAAACAATCAGACGTATGCGAAGAGCTCTTTTAGAGCTTGTTACAGATGGAATCAAAACAAATGGAGATTTTGATTATCTGTTGTTGCATCACCCTGATTTTATAAAGGGAAATTACAATGTTAGCTTTATCGAGGATCATTTGGATGAAATCCTATCCTGGGACAAAGCTGCATCAGAATATCCAGAGGATAATGAATGATAAGTGCTGTAGATCAAAGAAAAAACAAATTCAATAGATACAAAGATTTGCGCGAAAACCCAACAGAGATGTTGGAGCCAGCCATCAAGCCTGTAAAGGAATATGATGTGTGGGACAGACTTAATGACATTGCAGATGAGGGCACTTTTGAAGAGTTCAAGTTCAGCTTTCCTGAAACAAATCCTCTTGAATTTGAGGGATATGTTGAAAAGAAAGAGGCACTGCGAACAGAGATAAATCTTCATGATGCAATCATCGCAGGCATATGTCAAATAGATGGGTACAAGACTGTAATTGCCATTATGAACAAGAAATTTATGATGGCATCCATGGGAATGGAGCTTGGAGAAATAGTTTGTAGATCTGCTGAATATGCAATGAAAAATAAACTACCACTGATAATATTCACAGCAAGCGGTGGCGCCAGAATGCAGGAAGGAATTCTTAGCCTTATGCAAATGGCGAAAACCAGCGCTGTAATCCAAAAGTTCAAGGAAGCTGGTGGATTATATATTACAGTTCTCACTCATCCAACTACTGGCGGTGTAAGCGCAAGCTTTGCTACTTTAGGAGATATTACTTTAGCTGAACCAGGTGCTCTTATCGGGTTTGCAGGGCCAAGAGTTATTGAACAGACAATTGGTCAGAAGCTGCCTGAAGGATTCCAGAGAGCGGAGTTTTTGGAAGAGCACGGATTTGTGGATCAGATAGTTAAGCGGGAGGATATGAAAAACACTCTTGGAAAGCTGCTGAAGCTTCACAGTTAAGGAGGAATCAGATGAAGGCTATTGATAGAGTTTTAAATGCACGAGATAAAGACAGACCAAAGATTACAGATTATATCGATAATCTGTTTACGGATTTTTTTGAGCAAAAGGGAGATTTTTTAGGTAAGGAAGATGCCAGTATATATGGTGGAATAGCAATGTTTCACGGCAAGCCTGTGACTGTGCTTGGCCATCGCAAGGGCCGCACAGCAGAGGAAAACATGACATGTAATTTTGGAATGCCAGGGCCGGAAGGCTACAGAAAAGCACTGCGATTGATGAAGCAGGCAGAAAAGTTCGGAAGACCAATTATTACATTTGTGGATACTCCAGGTGCATATCCGGGACTTGAAGCAGAAATGTATGGACAAGCTCAGGCTATTGCAAACAACCTGGCCCAAATGAGTGATATAAAGGTTCCTATCATTACCATAGTTACAGGTGAGGGAAGCAGTGGTGGAGCCCTGGGAATAGCAGTGGCAAACAAGGTTTACATGTTGGAAAATGCGATTTATTCTGTTCTTTCACCAGAAGGTTTTGCATCCATCCTTTGGCATGATAGTGCAAAAAGAGATGAGGCAGCAGAAGTGATGAAGCTTACCGCAAAAGATCTTTTGGAATTTGGTGTTATCGATGGAATCATTTCTGAACGTGGCACTGGTTTCGAGCTTGTGTCAGAAACAGACAATGTTGATAAATACAGCAGATTATATGGAAGAATCGATAAACAAATTTCTTCAGCATTGAAGGAACTTGAGAATAAAAGTGCAGAACAGTTGATTACTCACAGATATGAAAAGTTCAGATATTTCGACAAGGAATATTTGGAGGAAACAACTTCAGAAAGAATGGAAAATGTGTAAATGACTGGAATAAGGATTTTAGGAACAGGAGCCTATGCTCCAAAGAAGCTTGTTAGTAATGATGATTTGGCAAAAATCGTTGAAACAAGTGATGAGTGGATAAAGCAAAGAACTGGCATGAGCGTAAGACATCATGTCACCGGTGATGAGAATCATACATATCTTGCAGAAATGGCTGCTAAGGAAGCTATCGAAAACGCAGGAATCAATAAAGATGAGATTGGCGTAGTTGTTGTTTGCACAGTGTCAGCTGATTATTTTTCTCCTTCAGCTGCATGTTTAATTCAGGGAAGACTTGGGCTGTCAAATGACATTATCGCTATCGATATTGGAGCTGGATGTTCAGGGTTTATTTTTGGAATGGAGACAATCAGAGCACTTATGATGGCTAGAAATGCCAAGTATGGACTTTTGATTGGAGCCGAAGTCCTTTCTAAAAAAATGGACATGACAGACAGAAGCACCTGTGTGTTATTTGGAGATGGGGCAGCAGCAGTTGTTGTTGAACCAGCAGATTCACTGTATTCGTCAGTGATTGGCGTGGACGGTGATGAGGAAATGATTAACATCAAATCTCCAGATGGATACATTCACATGGATGGTCAGGGAACATACAAATTTGCAGTAGCAACAGTTCCAAAGGTGATAGAGCAGGCAGTTAATAAAGCGAATTTAACCTACGATGAAATTGATTACTTTGTATTGCATCAGGCAAATCTTAGAATCATAGAGTCCATAGCAAAAAAAGTTAATCAGCCAATGGACAAATTCGTAGTAAACATAGATAAATATGGCAACACATCTGCAGCAAGCGTAGGCTTGGCCTTGGATGAAGCTGTCAAAGGCGGAAAGATTAAAAAAGGAGACAAGGTACTGATGTGCGCTTTCGGCGCCGGCCGAACATGGGGCGCTGTGGTGGTAGAGTGGTAAGCCGCTAAGGATTGATATTAAATTATAGTTAATAGATGAGGTTGTAGCTAACAAGCTCTACTATTTCTCAAGCGAGACATTCCGTCGAGCGGAGAAATCAGTAGGCTTGTAAGTGTAACAACCGGACTAGAGGTAGATATGAAACTTAGGGATTTAACAGGTACGAAGTATTCGATTATACAAGGCGGCATGGCAAATATCGCTACTGGTGAGTTTGCAGCTGCAGTTTCAAATGCGGGTGGACTAGGCTTGGTAGCCAGCGGCGGTATGAATGCTGAAGCCTTGAGAGAGCAAATAAGAATATGCAAAAGCAAAACAGACAAGCCATTTGGTGTGAATTTGATGTTGATGAATCCAGACGTGGATAACATCGCCCAGATGCTAATCGAAGAAAAGGTACAGTTCATTACAACAGGCGCAGGAAATCCTGGTAAGTATATGGCTGGTTGGAAAGCAATGGGAGCAAAGGTGTTTCCTGTAGTTGCATCGGTTGCTTTGGCAAAAATTATGGTAAGAGCAGGTGCAGATGCCATTATTGCGGAAGGTGGAGAGTCAGGTGGTCACGTAGGTGATATGACAACAATGACTTTGCTTCCACAGGTAGTTGCAGCAGTGGATGTACCAGTAATTGCAGCAGGTGGAATTGCATCAGGGGAGCAGATGGCGGCAGCAATGTTGCTTGGTGCATGCGGCGTGCAGATTGGTACATGTCTTCTTGTTTCAGAGGAGTGCCCAATTCACGACAATTACAAGCAGGCACTTATAAAGGCAAAGGATAATGCAACAACTGTGACTGGAAGATCACAGGGAGCGCCAGTTCGTATCATTAAAAACGAAATGGCAAGAGAGTATTTAAAGCTTGAGGCCGAGGGGGCAGACAGAGAGCGACTGGAACAGATTACCCTTGGTGGCCTTCGCAGAGCTGTAGTTGACGGAGATATCCTTCGTGGTTCAGTGATGGCTGGCCAGGTTTGCGGCCAACTCAAAGAAGTTCGTCCCGTAGCGGATATCTTGGAAGAGCTCAACCGTGGTGCCGTAGAAGCACTACAAAATGCTGCGTCCATTGAGCTTTAGAAACAAAAAGTAAAATATTATACAAACTATAAATATTTATATGAGGTTGAGTATGTTAGGTTTTGTTTATGCAGGTCAAGGTTCTCAAAGAGTGGGGATGGGCCAGGATTTTTATGATAAATATGATTGCTATAGGGAGACTATAGATAAAGCAACTGAGGTTGTAAGTAAAGTTACAGATATGGATGTAGCGGAGGTCTCATTTAATGGACCAATTGAGCAGCTTTCACAGACTGCTTATACTCAGCCTGCTATGGTTGCCTTTGCAATTGGAGTAACTAAGCTTCTTAAGGAAGCAGGTATCAATGCTGATTACACATGCGGCCTTAGCCTTGGTGAATATTCAGCACTATATGAGGCTGGTGTTGTAGATGAAGCAACAATTATGGAGCTGATTGCAAAAAGAGGTAAGTATATGGCAGAGGCTTCGCAAGGGCTTAATGTCAAAATGGCTGCTGTTCTTGGAGTGGACCGGGAGACAGTTTTAGAATGCTGCGAGAAAGCATGTGAAATAACAGAAGGTGAGCGCGTAGTTCAGGCGGCAAACTTTAATTGCCCAGGTCAGATTGTTATATCTGGACATTCAAGTGCTGTAGATATGG